>ERZ1673702.924-NODE-924-length-35673-cov-5.586192_pt1 | contig 35673 bp, 28 predicted proteins | sample MGYA00580232_ERZ1673702 | MGnify/ENA primary metagenome ERZ1673702 (study PRJEB41218, sample SAMN15661792) | gut metagenome | host: Homo sapiens | place: Canada: London | collected 2015-08-20/2019-03-30 | study: EMG produced TPA metagenomics assembly of... | reverse complement strand
AACGTGTCTATATTGCTATCAAAATAATATGTACGCGTTTTATCCTTCGAGGAATCCAAATACTTAAGAGAGACTTCCAGGCAAAATCTTGCGGCGCTTTCTTCCGTTGAAGGCAGACAATATTTATCCGCTGAAACAAGCGCGGAAACGACAAATCCTTCATCTGCGCGCAAATCGTCAAGATCACAGTCCGATACCGTCTGCCGTATATACATTGTTTCACCCGTAGTAACGGGCAAGGTTATACTATCGTTCCATTGTATTGCGTTATTGTTCGGACAAAACCAGTGGTCTAATCCGCCGCTCTGCATAGAACAATCTCCGCCGACAATCAGGTTTTCTTCTTGTGGCAAGCTGCTGAAACGGTAACTCGTATTCTCCTCCGTCCTTACGCCTTCATATGCGGCGGCTTTTGAACGGTCTCCCGCTTTAAACGTGAACTTATTGACGCATACCCCGTCCGTATCGAATTTATAATACGTTTCCGTCTCATTTTCATAAACGAGCTTCGCATACCCTTCATTGAGGTATACCGTGTTTGTCGTATTGATATCATCTTCTTCATAATTTTCGCAAAAGGTTTCTATCTGATTCTGCCGAATCGTCCGAACCGCCGTACCGTCTTTAAAAACATATTTTTTATTGTCTGAAAAACGTTCGATGTTTACAAAATATCCCGTCGAATCGGATATCTTATCGAATTCAAAGCCATAATAACTGAATTTCGTTTCGGTTCCGTCCGGATTTACAATTCCCTCCAAGGTCTTTTTTGACGCGCCCGCGATATTGTACTGCAATTTAGTTCCGTCCGGCATTCCGATTTCCGTCAAATATCCGTATTCATAAATAAAGTTTGCTTTTCGGCCGCAGCCGTCCGTAACCGATTTTATTACATAATCGCTGCAATCGTTACTGCCGTAAGTAATATTAAGCGTGTTTCCGTTTTTATCTACAATCTGGGTAAGGTATCTTCCCGTAAAAATATACACCGTTCCCTGATTATCCATCAATTTGTTCGAGCCGATATATTTCATTCCGATAGAGTCGTCTCGAAACTCGTAATTGTCCGTATCAAAGGTATACGAGGCCCCCGAAGGCGTTGCCTCCACTTTCAAATACCGATAAAGATTATGACGGAATCCCGCCTGGTCGATGTATACATATTTCTGCTCAGCCCCGCTGCCCTCCGAATACAGATACTGCTGCAGATTCAGTTTCCAGCCGCAAGGCAAACCTGTCAGCACCTTGGTTGTGCCGACCTTGATATAGTTATTGATTTGGTTCAAACCATTGTAAATATGCGAAATACGCAACGGCAAACGATTGCCGCTCATACTGACGTCTTCATATTCCAACAATTCCGTGCCCGAATACAGATTCAAAGAATAATTGCAACGCTCATTGATTGCAACAGAATACCCTTCCCCGCCGTTAAACTCTTCCGGGACATAATAATCCACATCGAGATACGGCTGCAAATCCTGATCCGCGACGGAAAAAGGAGTCAAGATACTGATTCCTTGATTTTCCAAAGACGTATCCATTACCTCAATCAATACGCCTTTTTCCCCGTCTTCCTGAGTACGTACCGCTTTCGTGACGTCGATCGTGAAAGGCTGCCGGGTTTCCTTTTCTTCTGCGTTGATAATGTCAAGATATTCGTCGTCGACTTTTAACTTGCTGTAATTCCCCGATGAAGCTCCCGTTGCGTCCGTAATTCTCTTTACCGTAAATATCGGGGACTTATTTTGAGGAGCAATGATATCTGTTTTTCTCAAATGTAAAACCGCCGAACGTATAACGGCATTTTCAGGCAAAAGCTTCTGCATGTGAAAACGAATCCATATTTTTGCCATATAACTGTTGAATTTATAAACAGTCGATGCATCGCCGCTTTCCACCAAACCTGCATTTCCGCTATAAAGTGTGTAGATTTCAAAATATTTTTCGTCTTCCGAATTATAAATCGACGGATCGACTGCAACCGGGAATTTCCTTTCCTTTGCATTAAGCCAATTTGCATCCGCTATTACCCGGAACGTATATTCCGTTGCGTCGACTGCCGTGATATCATAATAAATCTCTTCGCTGACATTTCCTTCGGCATCTTTCATATTCGGAGCAGGAATTGTAAATATAACTTTTTCTGTATCAACGGAAAGAAAATGCAATTCTTTACCGTTTTCTCCGACTTCGGGTTTTAAATTATTTAATTTAAGACTAAATTTACAATCGTATTGTTTTAACTGTTTTTTATAAACGATGTATTCCTTAATATGATTAGGACAAACTTCGTACTCTAAATCTATCCCATCCGCATAATTTTGGTATACGAGCTTTTGATTCCCTTTTTGGGTTTCTATCGATGCAGACACCGAGTTCGACTCTTCAAGTGAAACCGTGGCGGAATATTTATCTTTTTTTATGGTATAAATTTTTTTACCGTCCAAGTTTTCTGCAAACCTTACGGTAAAACCCGCTGTCTTGTTTTCAAATCCCGCAAAATCAATCACTTCATCAATTTCACGGTTTTTGACCAGTCCAGTATCGCTGTTGCGATAACGTCCTGACTGCTCATCATAATAATTGATAGCACTGCCGAAAATATGCGTTTTATATCCGCCTCCAGCCTTTTTAAAAGTTCGGTACATCTTACCTTTTGCCACTTCCTCTAAAACTTTCTTCGTCTTTTCATGAACGGCTTCGAAAGATTCTTGAAAAACCGTTTTCGGTTTTGTTTCGCTTTCCTCCATCGGAGTATGCTTTTCTGTTACATTTAGTTTAATTTTTTCCATGTTACACCTCTTTTTGTTTTATTTCTATAATATACGGGAAATAGAGACTATCCCCCGTTGAAACCGCAATATGCTCACCGTCGCTTTGCCTTCGCAACATAAATCCATAACCGGTCACAGTATTTTTGCCGTACTCTTGCGTAAGATCTATTGTAATATTAGGGCAGTCCAAAAAGGACTGCCCTGCAACTGTTATATAGAATCATACTCGGATATGCCGTTTTACGACCGCAGTTAATTTCATCGGTAGTTGTTCCAAATCGGTTATATCGAGAAACGAATCGCCGAAAATGCGTTCTATGTTTTGTTTATCGTCGCCGATCGCGGCTGCGACAAACAAAATCCCCTTTCTCTGATATTCCCGTTTTATCCCTCGGAGATCCTCTTCCGCAGCCGTTCCGCTATAGCCGTAATCCGCAGGTTGTCCGTCTGAAACCAAAATGAGAATTTTCACTGTTTCGGAACGTTTAGACAACCGTTCTGCCACATATCTTAACGGAGCCCCATCGCGATTGTTATTCCGAGCTGCTATATCCATCAAACGATATTTATCGTCCTGGTCAAAACTATCAAACTCGGCATATGAGTAAAGTTCTACACACGAGTCGTCGTATCCGCCGGTGGAATGACCGTACACCATAACGGGGATTTTTAAAGCCTGACAGAAATCATACAGAATAATTGCCGCAGCTCTCGCATAGCTGCTGCGGTCGCTGTGAGACATCGAACCCGACTCATCGAGCAATAACCCGACAGCCAGTTCCGGTATCTCATTCGGTAATGCGTTCTTATAAAATACCTTGCCGTCGTTCCGATGCAACGCATGAGTATCGAGTCTGCGGCCCATTAAAAGCCCGGTCTGTTTCCCACCGCGACGCTCCTCTTTCAATTTTTGAAGCAAGCTTTTTTGCAGCTGTTTCGAAATACTCAAAAGCGGCGGCGCTATCGTTTGATATTCCTCCACCAGTTCTTCGTCCACATCTGCGATACGGTTAATACGAACCTTAACCCCGCTGTGGATATTACCGTAAGAGATGTTCTGCGCCGCCTCGTTCAGTTCTCGGATCCTCACGTTCTCCAACTGCGTGCAAGCCGCCTTTTCTGCCATTTTATCCAACACACGCTCAATATCCGACGCCGCCCGGTCGTACTTCTCCCGTTCGTAAGCGTCGTTGCGTTCGACCATTCCTCCGACAGGCTCGGAAACGGAATCGGTTTGAACAAGCGGGATTCTGCCGCCTTCAGCCGAAGTTGTTTCCTGTTTCCCGGTTTCGCCACCACCGCCGTCAGCGTTCTCCGCTTCAGATGTTCCGGATGCAGATTCACCCGACTCGTTTTCCCCAGCAGAGTTGCCTCCGGTTCCGCCGCTGCCAGTATTCGTTTCTTCCGACTCTGTATCCTTTTCCTTGTCCGCCGCGGATTTAGTAACGGCACGCTTGTCTTCAGTCGAGGAAGAATCTGTTCCCGCACTTTCTAAAACGGCGGACGTCGACCCGCTGCCTATAGAAGAACTGCCGGAAAGTTTCCCCAGTGCTTTTGCTATGGTTTCCGTAAGGCTGTTGCCTTCGCCCGCCTCGCGCGCTTCTTCCAGCCGTTCCTTACAAATTTCGCAATATTCGCGGATATATTCCCAGCAACGAACCAAAATCAGGCTGACGACACACAGCCTTTCCTTTGCTGAGCGTGTAGTCAGCGCGCGATCAATATCGTCCAAGAGCCCGAAAACGGTTTGAATTCGGATATCCGACAAAGGCTCGTCGCCGTACTTGATTTCCCCAAACTTAGCATATGAGAGCATAACTTGCATGATACTTTCAAAAATATGTAATCTGCCCGCTTCCTCTTCTTCGATAAGCTGCGTTACGGTCGGCATTGTTTCAAACTGCCGCGCCCGCACCGTTTCCAGACCGTATCCGAGCGATCCGGGGAAATTATTCAGCATACGGTTCTCGACGTACCCGTCTTCCAAAATATTGTCGATTTTGTGTGCGACAGCCTGTAATGCCTCCATATTCAGTTTGTCAGCTTTGGAATACTCCCATAACGTCATTTCATTGCGTATGTCCGCCGATGTTTTGAGCGGAGGCGGACTCGGATACCAACGCTGTACCGCCAGAAAGTTCATATACGTCTGAATTGCAAGAAAATCGGTGTAAAGAACGTGACCGAGTTCGTGCGTAAACAAGCCGCACACGATCTGATACCGCTTCGGACGTCCTCGTACGCCTGTCACGAATTCGTGTCCCGCATTGATTTGTACAATCTGATTATCGGTTCTCGCAACAAAGGAACGATCGAACGGAGACCAGCCCAAAGAGACGCGTACGCGCCGATTATAATGATACCGACGCGTCTGCGCTTCCGCCATATCCTCGAAATGCCCCGCTAAAATGCGGGACGAAAAGAATTGGCGATCTGTGATGCTGCTGCGTTTCTCGTTCAAACGCTGCTTGACCAGTTTGTGATTCACCCTTGCCATAGTAGGGTTAAAACCTCCTTCTTGTTACTTGACTTCAATACACAAATTTTATATATTGGCAAGTTCTGCATATTTTTTTCGGATTGCATTCCTGTAACGCCAAACGGTACCGACAGCCACACTCAACAGGCGGGAAATCTCACCTGTACTTTTACCCTCCATATAGTATTGCAAGGCTTTGGACTGCTTTTTTGTCAATCCCAGACTCCCGATGATTTCTTCCGCTCTGTCATAACTGTTTTCTTTGAGTTCCGTCTCATCGGTAAAGAGTTGTACATCTTCCGCAAGAAGGTTTTCACTCATGGGAAGCGTATTATTTTTATAGCGCGAATATTTAGCGGTCAGGCGGTTGATTTCCCGATAGCATTCCTGTTTGACGGTAACGTGCTTTCCGTATTTGCCGACGATAGTATCGCCGAGCCGTTTCCCCATATGATCGCAAAGGAAACACATCGCTGTCTGGGCAAAATCATAGCCGTCCGAAAGCTGATAGTCTATATTATTCTTGTTACGGATATCCTCCTGCAAGCCCAAATAATACTGTTCAACAGCCCGATAAGGCCGCAAATAATTCAATGCACAGATTGCCAAATGTTCGCCCAAATTCTGTATGTTTTCAACCGTGATAACTTCGTTCGGATCTATGGTTGATTTTCTGTTGTTCATTTTTCTTTATATCCTCCGTTTTATAATTTATTTTTTGCCTTGGAAAGAACTATTTCAGCCACTCTTCCCTTCGGCACAATTTTGATACGATATCGTCCGGCAATATTTTTAAAGCTTTACCGTCGATATAAAGAGTCCAAGGCGCGTCGGCCGAGGCGGCATCCTTTACGAAAAACCATTGAAACTTCATTAACTTTTCTAACTCTTTTTCCGTAAGTATACCGAAATCCCGCATGTCATACCGCATCATCAAGTTAACAAAAACGACGTTTTCATCGCCTGTCATCGCTTTTTCGAACCATAAGATTTCCTGCATGGAAAGCCATTCCGGCTTTTCCGGAAGAAGGTTCCACAGTTCTTTCATTTTAGCGATATGCGATTCCACGTCTTTGCCCCACAGATATTGCTCTTGTCTGTTCCCGTATGCAAGAAAATACTCGCAGTCCGATCGGCAGCGGTCAAGTAACATATAATAAAAACTATAATCTTCCATATTTCACTTACCCTGACTCTTTATCGGCGTGAAGGCGAGTATTTTCCTGCCTTTGTTTTTCAATCAATTGGTTTGTTTCGGCCTCGCTCGCATTGTCACTTACATCGTAAACCACTCCGCAATTACAAGTTATCAATTGTCCGCCACAGGCGGGACAACGTTCGATATCGCAATTCGGCCGATGCTGTTCGCTGTATTTAGCGCCGCAATCGCCGCAAACGCTATCAAGACGACCTTCATACCAGTCACCGGGATCCCCGACTTTGATAGGCTCATAAAGTTTCCCTTTGATCAACAGTTTGCTCATATGATTTTTCTCCTGTAACTATTTTTCTTTATGCCGACTTTTTCAGACGTTTTGCAAAAATCGGTTCAAGGATACTTGTTATCAACGCCTCGCGGTCTTCCTCAACGGCGGTCGCCTTGCTGATGACCGTACACAACGCGGACTCGTAAACGTCGCCCGTGATTTCGCTGCTCACAATCCAGTCGATGAGACTGCGCATCCCGACCGAACCATCCGTTATGGAATTCTTGCGGCAGTACTCCGCCATATCGTTGACTACCTGCACCATTTTCGCTATCTGATACTCGTCCGTAGCGCCTGTAACCGACATCGCGCGCTGCACCATGACTTCCATTGAGGGCAATTCGACGTCTTTCACCAGACTCATTCTGTCGATGATGCTTTGGTTCATACCTCGGCAGCCTTCGTAACTGACGTTGGTCGTAACTACGACGACCGAATCCGGATGCCGCTGAATAATTTCACCGGTCGGCAGAGTAATCGAGCCTTCCTGTTCCAAAAGCGAGTTTAAACCGACCAAAACGCCCGGCTGCATAATCGTGGTAGGCTCCTGAATTTCGACAACGTACCCGTTCTTGAGCGCCTTGATAAAATCCGTTTCGATATATGAAAAACTCTGTCCTTTATCCGATGCCGGCTGGCTGCGTTTGGACAGCGCTTTCACTTTCTCCGTCACTTTATCAAGCACGATAGCCATGCAGTCCTGCGACGTTGCGGACTCCTTCTCCGTACCCGTAAGCGCCTTATACACACCTGCCGCGTCATAATCCATATCGTCCAAATCGGGAAGGTGCATGAGCTTTTTGACGTTCTCATAATTGATCCCGCCCATTGACTTCAACATTTCCAGCTCCTTGTCCAATTCGGCATTGCCCGTCGTTGCGGTTTCGGAATCGGGAAATATTTGACCGATAAAATCGTATATTTCCGTTCCTGCGGAACAAGTATATTTCATATACGGAAGGCCGAGTCCTGCAGCGATCGCCTTTGCGCCCATCGTCTTGCCCGTACCGGCAGGTCCGCGCAAAAGAAAATTGCGCATCTGCGTTGGTTTGCCCGTCGTGACGGCGGCATGCTTACAGATATCCACGACTTCCTGTGGGATGATATACCATTCGGGCAGTTGGGGAATAAGCGATTGTTCAAGCGCAGTAAATGTACGCGGATGTAACGGGAACTTTCCGACAAAATCGGATTGCTCGATTACCGTTTCTGCTTTTTTGATGCTACGCGCCTTTTCCGTCTTTGCAAAAATGTTAAATTCACCCGCTAAAACTTCTGTCGGAACCAGTTTTCCCGAATCAAGCTGAACCTGCGTTACGCGCGTAAGGTTTCCGGACGCTTCAATAGTTGCAGCGATATGCGCAGGACAGGTTTCGCTTTTAATACGACGATAGGCATTGTCGCATAAAATCGCCATACTGTTTGTCGCTTCCGTCATATCCGAAAAGGCACCCAAATATTGCTTCGAATAACGCTCAAAATTTTCGGCGAACTCCTCGTCTTTCATCAATATCGGCATCATCGCCATAATAACAGCAGCGCCATCCCGTCTCTTCGGCCCCAAAACGTAAGACTCAATAAATTCGGTACTCGTATCATAAACGCTCGCACTAATATTACCGCTAACGCTGTCATAAATAACCAAATGATAAGCATTCGGATTGACCGACGATTTATACTCGGCAATACTTCTGTGATCAATTTTTCCAACCGCTCCCTCGCCCGTGCCGTATTTACAAGCGCATACCGCGTTGACCGCTTTGATAACCGTAGCACAGAGCGTTGCATTCGTGCCCTCGCCGTATTTCGACGTGATAGGCACGCGTGCAGACGAGCTGTCAAACGGAGCCGGTAATTTACGTGCAAAGTTGAATAAATTATTATAAGCACTCATAGTTACTCCTCTTTCGCAGTTTCCTGCGACAAATTTATTTTAATTCCCTCCGAAACGCATTCCACATCGCTGAATTCAGCCCTCCTAAGCTCTTCACAAATATTCGGCCAACTCGCTGCCAAGGGCAGTTCGTCAGCTGTCAGTAACATTTCGGTATGTCCTTGACCAATCGCTTCATTACAGCGTTCGTTAAGTTCCAGAATATGTGCGTCCACCCACTCGAAAGCGAGCAATTCGTAGTTTTCTAGAACCGGCGCCGCCTGAGAACCGGTGTCGGTTTCAATTGCCTCAATCGCTTCCGAAATATCGGAGTTCGGCATCAGAAATTCAACGGAATCCACGGTTTCGCCAACGATGCATACCTTTGCCCGACGGTATCCGCCCGCACGGTTCAGCAGAATGAAGACTTCCTCACCTGCATTGATGCGTTGTCGTGTATCAGACTGCGCCCATACCCATTTTGATTCCGGATATACTTCCCGTATCTTATTTGTAATTTGATCGGCTACGCTGTTTCCCTGTTCCTGACATTCGGTATCAGCACCTTCGGTCCGAACTATGTTTTTCATTTCTGCTTCAGCTTTCTCCGCACGATTTAAGAGTATCTTCAACCAGACCAAAAGCCCGGTTGATACCCCAAGTCCGACGAAAAACAAAATCCATAACCGACAACACAGAAACAGCAGGGAAAAAAACGAAACTATAACCAGCCATTTACACAGAGCGCAAATTTTATCCGTATTTTTTTCCATTTCAGTCTCCTATGCCCCGACCGTATGTAAATCGCAGTAGAGCGATTTTCCATCATTGCCGTTCGTAAGATGCTCACAGATAAATTTTTCACGCACACAATCGCATTTGCATATCCGGGATTGCGGAATATAGATATATACCTGATTCATTCCGCTTGGATCATCTCGAGACCGCCTGATAATCGCGATAACGTTATCCACGAACGTATTTCCCCGCGCCAAATCTTCGACGAAGAGGCTTCCTACGGCTACGTCGCCATTAAGCCCTTTCGAAAATTCTATATCTTTGCGGAATTCGTTCACATCGTGATATACACGGATACGAAACTGCTGTTTCAACGAAATTGCCGCCAAAATTGCGGCCTCTTCGTTCGCTTTGAGCAAGCCGCCAGTACGATCGCGCAGAATACGCATCAAAAGATTTTGTTTTTCTTCCAACGACAGATACTTAAATACCTTATTCTTCATGATTTTTCTCCTGAAAAGCAAAAAAAGGCGCACACGAGTTATAGAAACTCATGTGCGCCTTTACGCTTGATTCATTTTTACGTCCGAACGATTAACTGCCGAAAAAATCTTCGCCGTTAAACGGGGTATAGCCGTCGAAATTGTCCGAGTTTTCAGGCTCGGATCCCTTCTTGCCCGGCGAAGCCTGTTTTGCCGACTGCTTTGCGCCCGATTTACCGCTGTCTGAATCTTTTTTTCCACCGCCCGAAGCATATTCGATTTCGTCCAGAATGATGACCTGCATCCGCTTGATTTCACCGGATTCTTCATCCGTCCAAGTATCTTCGTCGAGCCTGCCGACAAAGTTTACGAAAGAACCTTCTTTGAGCTGCATCTTTTCGATACGTTCACAAACCGATCCGAACGCCTTAATCGTATGATTGACCCAACGCGTATTGTTTTCTACGCGTGAGTCATAAACCTTCTGCCCGACACGGAACCGTACCGAATCGCCCTTTTCAGAAAATTTAAGGGCGGGATTGTTATCAAATCCTTTGGAAATGACGACTCCTGTTGCTAACACCTTAAACATAAAGTTACTCCTTTGCAGGGATTTTCCCTGCTGAAAATTTATTTATTTCAACCCGTTTTTTCGGGTAGAAACCGAAAGAAAATAAAAAAAGTGCCAATGCGCACTTTTTATGCGTATTGACACTATTAAAATTCTGATAACTGTGGCTTCCTTTTTTGAAAACCTCGATACTATATTTTTATTATAGCAAATATTGAATCGTTCGTCAATCTTTTTTGGGACTTTACTCGCTATTTTTTTATTGGAGACTCAACGATGCCACAGTATTCTCTCCATAACATTGGTTCGTACGGTAAATGTACTCGCTTATTTTTTAGAACAAGTAGCGTAACTCGACAAAAACTTTATTTTACATAATTAAAAGGGGCTATCGCGTTAAAAAAGCAAGAGCCCCTTACCTTATCGATTTACCACAAAAACTTCAAGTTGATTTAATTCTAATTTGTATAGTAAATCGACATTTCAAAATCACTAAACTTCCACGTATCATTAAATGCGCCATGTGCGCCGAACTTTAACTCCATCCAATCCACCGTCCTATAATCGGATATATCCAATTCTATTACAAACGTATATTTACTTGGGGTTGTTTCTTTGTAACCAGAGCCATGTTCTATTGTTTTTTTCCATATTTGGGTATCGCCATTGAACAAATACAAATCTTGATATCCGTCATTCTGCTCCCAAATATTCATAGAAAACTCTATCTTTATCTTCTTAAGAGTTGTGTCTTTTATTTCATTGTAATAATATGACCCCAGCAAAAGATCAACACTAAAATTAGGTTGATTATTAAGAGATCCGTCTGTAACTGTATTTGTATATGATGCATATGTAGTAGATATCCATAAATCATACTTAGCAAATAACGTTATATCTCCTGTCCTAGTCTTTGAAATAGACGTTACCTTTGACGTAAAATTGTCACTCGTATACCATCCATAAAAATTCTCCAACTCGGTTGTATGATATCCGGAGCTTATATAAACTCTCGGCATAGTTGTTAATCCTTCACCGTATGTGTACGTTGTCGTATAAACTAACATTTCAGATGTCAAATTTTTATAGATGATATTATAAGTCTTAGGTTTCCATACCGCATAAAGCGTAATAACACTCAAGTTGTCTGTCGTTAAATTTTCAACGATTTGCTCGTCATCGTATATAACAGAACCAGTCGCCGTCGTCGCCCAGCCCTTAAAGTCATATCCTGTTTTACTATATAAGTTCCTGCTCAAATTTTTCGGCTCATTATATGTATGACTACTGGAAACCATTGCACCGCTTCCACCGTTTTTATTGTAAACAACAGTATATGTAATAGGCTCCCATTTTGCATATAACATAACCGACCCATTGCTTTGAGCCGTAGGCGTAAGATCCGGCATTGTTTTCCATGTAACAGGCTCATTGCCAGATATACTTGTATACCAGCCGATTAATGTATATCCTGTACGATTTACTTTCGGAAAATCAATTGGCTGATCAAACTCTTTAACTATTTCTGCAACCTCAATTTCGCAAGTTGTATTAAAATAAATGGTATGCACTTCAAGTATCCAAACAGGAATGATCGTAATCACATCTCCGTCTTCCCCCAAATCCGGAACACTTGTCCAATCCATCGTAGTGCCGTTATATTCAAAATGGTCGAATATTTTACCTTCTTTGAATCCGTATTCAGAAGCTTTGAACGTAGGAACAAGATTGATTGCACTTAAAATAGCGCCGTATTCGATCGTACAACGCGTATCGGATAAGCCATTTGCACCAAGCCATATAATATTCCCGTCATCTTTGATTTGTATTTCATATTTTTCAACAGACCAATGTGCATACAATGTGGTATCTTCAGCCTTATTCCACAGAGTTGTGCCTTGCCCAGCCGAAGTTATACATCTAACCCCCTCGCTGTCGTACCACCCCTCAAATGTATAACCAGTCCTGCTTACAATAGCCGAAGTGGAATATGTATTTCCGTACGTTACTTGGAATGTGGGCGAGCCATTAAGCAACCCGCCATCGGCATCCAATGTTACAGTATATTGTTTCGGAGTCCATTTTGCATACGCATATAAATCGGTCTCTGATTCCCATAAGTCGCCATTTTGATAAGGTATCCCGGAATAGGTATCGTCAGGGTACCACCCGTTAAATTCATATCCCGTCTTTGTCGGAATCGTCAAATTGCTGATAGTTGATCCATTATATACGGTTTTTGTTTCTATTACTTGTCCGTCGCTTATAAATTTCACTTGCAACGGAATCGATACAATATTATTTGTATAGGAAGAAAAAATATTTTGATATGCGCTTTGTGCGTTGTACCGAGTATAAAGTATGAAATTATTACTTGAAAAACTGTTTTCCCCCACCTTTGGTACATCATATGAATCGAAATAAATGGAATTCATATTGGGACAATGATAAAATGCATAAGCGGCAATCGTAGGAGTATTGGAAAAACGTACAGATACTAAATTACTGTTTTCTGCAAAAGCGTATTCTCCAATCTCCGTTACAGAGTCAAGTATATTCAGGTCTGAAACAGTTTTCCCCGTCGATATAATCTTTGTCTTATCTTTATTGTATAATATATTTCCTTCCGCCGAATAATTCGGATTGCTTGCCGAAACATTGATCTTCAAATCATTACATCCCGAAAATACCCCTGCCCCAATATTTATTACCGTTGATGGTATATTTATATTACTAAGATTAGTACATCCAGTAAATACACCATCTCCTATTGTTGTGATTGATGCTGGAATATTTATACTGCTAAGATTTGAGCACGCAGCAAAAGCATTTGTCTCAATTGTAGTTATGGTACTTGGAATTGTTATTTCAGTTAAATCACGTTGATCAGAAAAAGAAGACTGTCCTATATTTGTGATAGCTTGTGTCGAAAAATTTGCAGTATTTTGAGAATAGATTTCAATTGAACTCGGCACTATGATATTGCCGAACAACGGAAATCTGCTGCTCGTTATTGTTGAATCTGTGATATTGTATAGCTGGTCAAGAGTACTGTAGCCACAGTCAGTACAATTCAATTGTCTATGTGTATTATTCACTATCCTTCCAGAATCGACAAGAGTGTGGGAGTGTTCCACAGACATTCGAATTTGGAACCCGAACCAGCTTTCAGGCACCCAAACTTGGGTAGCCCCTGCTCCCCATCCATAATGAACCAAGAAGCCATCCACTCCATCTATCTTAGCATAACCGTAAGCAAGCACGACATGGAAATTCACCCCTTGAAATAATCTGTCCATTCCTAATATAATTGGTATTCCAGCATCTATATCAGCATAAGCCTCATCTTTAGAAAAGAACCCGGAAGTGAGCGAAATATGATCTTTAGCTTTTGGATCTGTAAATTCATTTATAAACCTAACCGCTCCATCTTTAACCAATCCAACAGCCTGTCCTATCCCAGGCACCTCAGAAATCCAAGTTCTATCAAAAATTTCCTGATATACCCCATCCATAGTTCCAATCTTAGGGCACCCCTGCCCGCTAACACGATTTCTTGGAAAAACGGGAGAGAGCTCTAAATTTCCATAATCCGCATCTAAAAATGTACGACCATTACCTGAGACCGGAATTATACGTCGATCAGAATAATAGTTATGATATCCTAACAACATTTGAACCGCTACAGTTGTACAAGTTCCTCCACTATTGTCGGAACCATCATTATCACGATGCAAAGGATTGATTAAAAAATAATTTGCATTTGGTATATATTTTACATCTTTTAAGTCAGTAAAAGGTGCTGTCACAAAAGGATCCTTATAATTATTTGCTCCTGAAATTAATATCGGATCATCACTTCTATTGTTACTCGTTGATAGCGGTACAATTTCAATATTTTCTTGCTCCATAGCATAAACAGTTTCTGAATTATCAACTATTATCATACTTGCAGAAAACAAGCAAACAAATAGAACTGATAACAATAAACTCATTGTAAATATTTTGACTTTCATACTATTCTCCTTATCATAAATCAAATCTTTTGTCCGCAATAAAATGAATATACAAGGTTGCCTGTTTTTGTGAAAGAGCGCCCTCTGCCACATCGATTTCTTCCATAGAAATAAGATTTATAAATTTCTCTCCCTCTTTTATTGCACAAATATATTGCGCTCCGCTTGACTCCGTTTCTGAAGCCAATAGGTATTTTTTTGTATTGTCATTTCCCGTAACAAAATAAGGACTTCTTTTATACTCAATTTTGTTGCCGTTGTCGTCATACTTCCATATCTTATCTGTATCCGGATAAGGCTGACTGTTTGTTTCATCAATGGTATAGGGAGACCAGGTTTCCTTCCCATATAAATTCGATACCCTGTACATACTTGAGGTTATCCCAAAACAAGAAAGAAACGACTGCTCTTTTTCTCTTAATAAAACAAATATAAAACCGTAAGGATCAAACTCGACAAGGAAGTAATTTAATTTATCGTTTTTATCATACAATGGCGATACTGTAAAATCTGTATATTCTGTTGATTCTGACATCATACTTTTTTCTATTCGTTCTGTAACACGTTGGATATGCTCTTCTTCTGTAAAATCACTGGATTTTTGCGAGCATCCCGCAAGTACAAACGGCGATAATAATATTGACAAAATTAGAATTAACAAAATAAATTTTGTTATTATATCTACTTTTGAATTACAGTTAAAAGAACAAATTTTCTTCATCAAATATAGCTCCTAAAATCACTATTAATTAAAAAACGCAACAAAACTACCCTTTTTCCTTCGGATTATAATTCTTGTTTAAATCCATAATTTTGATTTTATTTTCTTCAGTATATAAACAACAATTTTTTATTGTTGTAACGCCCCCGATACATTATATGGAGCGGCGGTCTTTCTTCGTTGCATCCTGAAAAAATACCGATGACAATGATTAACAACAAAATTGCCGTCAAGCTTTATTGACACTTATTTTTTATGATATATATCTATCTTTATATGAAAAAAGCGCAACAAAACATCTTCGTTCTGTTGCGCCGAATTAAATTTCCATCGGTTTCACCCCCTTTTTATTACTTATTAGTTACTTATTTTTCTCCCATAAACTCCTAAATTTATTATATTGTAACTTTACGATTCTATTTTATCATATTAGAACGAATTTATCAATAGCCTTTAAAAAATTAATTTAAATATTTTCGAAATTTGATCGCTATTATCACACTGAGAAAGCAAAGTTTCTAATGAATTTAATTGATGTAACAGGCGGGGTACAGTTTTCCAACAAAACATTATGTAAATTTTTCTTTGAAGATAGTCGTGAGATAAGGGCATACTTATATGACAACCAGACAAACTCTTTTCAAAAAATGAATTAAACGTCCCACTAAATAATGATATAAGCGAGAAACCATTAAAGTTTCTCGCTTTTTATATGTGCTCGCAACCAATCGCGCAGTTCTTCGTAATCGCATTCTCCTGCGGCAAGGCGCAGAAAAACTTCCGACAGTTCTTTCTGCGTATATGTTACGGAAAAACCGTTTAATTCCAATATCACCAGCATAGCGTGCGCACCGATACGTTTGTTTCCGTCGATAAACGGGTGAAATTGCGTTAAGCCGCAAGCGAGCCTTGCCGATTTTTCAATAACCGAAGGAAACAATTCTTTCGACTCATACGTTTGCATCGGTGCTTGTAACGCAGGCAGATAAACTATCTGTTCTTTTGAAAGCCAGATCATTTAGCAAGTTCCTCATAAGCCTCTGTATTTTCTTTCATCAGTTTTCTCGAAACAGACATCAGATCATCGTTAGACGCAAGAGATACGGCATTGCGCGTTATTTCAAACGGAATGCGCTGCTCACGCACCGCCTGCTTTGCAAACATCGTAAAAGCTGCATTCAACGAAAGACCGAAATCCGAGAAAAGTTCATCAGCCTGTGCCTTTAATTGCTCATCCATACGAATCGTAACGTTTACGGTAGCCATTGTTTTACCTCCCGAATAAGTATTTATATTATACTCTATTTATATGCTGTTGTCAATTCGATTGCGCGTAAAATATGTGCAAAAAATGTGCTATTATTTTAAATCTATCTGTAAATGATAAAGGTTATTTGCATCGTTTCTCTATTAAAAAATATAGTCGCGCTATCATTTCATATCATAAAATTTCTTTAAGAGAATTGAGCTCGGCATCAACTATATCAGTCACTTATTCCAACGTCAATTTTCAGTTTTCCCGTTTGCCTTCAGAAAAAGCGGGACGCATATATTCTATGGAAGATCGACCTATACCGTATCGCAATGCAGCCTTTTCCCAATTATCTCCGACGACCGAAAGAATCTCCTTGGCTTTCCTCTCAGCTTCTAAATCGGTTATACCAAAATACTTTGCCGACGATATCGCTAAATCTATGGATATAGAATTATCTTCGTCGTCGATATTCAACGCAAGATAATCGCTGTCTGGAAAGGGATTTACATCATATAACGGCGATAAGCGCCACCCGTTCGGTGTCATTATAAAACCGTGATTGCGTAAATGGTCGTCCGTATTGGATACTGCCATATTGAAAACTATTCGCCGCCACAGTTCTTCCAAATCCGCTTTCGGTTCTGCGCCGTTCGCTCTTATAAACGATACGATATCGAGGTAACTCGTTCCGTCCGCTGCGCTCGCCCCGTCTTTTTTTCCTAACGCCGTCATTGCGGACATAAAAGGTATTCTCTGTTTTCCGTTACGGTCAAACCGCTTCACTAAAAACGTACTGCCGAGTTTCGAAAAACGCATTAACTTTGCTTCCGGGACATTCAAACCGCACCGCATAGCAAGATCATGCGCTACCTGCTCCCACGCACCGACATCGTAATCATCGTTTTTAGAAGGGAATTTTGCCATCCACAAACTGCCGTCGACATCCTTTACGGTCGCCTTCGGCCTTGCTCCACCTAATGAAGAACCCGGTCCGATAAGTTGGCGTACCCATTTATCTTCCAATAAATTTTCATCTTTTTCAAATTCACGCGACGCTTCTTCCAACTTACGCAAATACTCGAACGGCGGCGTGGCGTAATCTTTTTCATCGGACAAGAACGGTCCGTCCTGTGCCAAGCTGAACCGCAAAGCGCCCATACGCGATTCATCATAAACACCCAATAAATAATCGCTCTCAGTCAGTTTTCTGGGCTTTCTATCTTCATTCCTTGCTACAATCGCTTCCCTGCGCTTCATCAGCAACCTGCCCCATCTATCGGGAGCAGCATCGGAAAACACCCCGAACAAAGCTTTATCCGACGGTAAATACTGCCTACATTGAAATTGATATAAATACGCATCAAAAAACAGAGTACTGTATTCGCTCGACAAAAAAGCTTCATCAAACGCGAAGGAAAAGCGTTCGGTACCCTTTTCGAAATTGACAAACAATTTACCGACGGATATTAAGTTTTCTGAACTGTTTTCTAAATGAACGTATATTGTTTTTTCCGTATTCATATTACACACCTTTCTTTCTCGGAGCACGTTTTCTGTACGGTAACTTTAAATCCTGAATCGTACGTCCCAACTCGTCATCCTTCGCGACAAGCAATAAATCTTTATCTAGATTATTCAATGCGTGCAAAACGACCGCATAATATCCGATTGCAACCGAAGGACTACCTTTTTCGATCGACCATAGCGTTGCCCGACTGACACCCGCGCGTTCCGCGACCAATTCCATTGATATGCCCCGCCTCAACCTTGCCAGTTTTATCTGTTCTCCCATTTGACTCAAAATTTTTTGCGTTTCTGGCAACAAGACGATTTCTCTTCCCATAACAATCTCCTTACGTCTATTATTTTATACTAAATATAGTTATTTGTCAATAATAATAGACGTTAAATAAAAAATATTTACTTGAATGTCTGCAATCCAAAGGAAATCCAAATAATAAAACCGCCTAAAGCATATTCATTGATTTAAGCGGTTTTATATCTAATGTATTAAATATCAACAATTCGGCCTGTTACTTTCGTTATAGCAAATTGAGCAATATTCGCCAATATAAGTGAGCAGTATTTTTTAAAACTTGTGGGCATTTTTCTCTACTTAGTTGTCCCGTTCATATACGCGCGTTTTGTCAGGCATATACAATGCGAGTTCGCATTCAAAGACGAGTCGCTTACGCCAGCCTTTCACCGAAACCCTTACAAATTACTCTCCCTTCCCTACGATAATTTCCAACATCTCTCTCGGCGTAACAATGAATTGCTCTCTCGGAAAATGCTTTATATTACCGATAACCAAATATGCATCTTCCGATTTGCGTTTCTCCATTACAATTTCGTAAAATACTTTATCCTTGACATCGAGTAGTTCGATACCCAATTCTTCCGCATCAACATACAGTCCAACTTCGTTAATTTGTCGGATAAAATTCTTTCTTATATGTACTTTATCACCCCGTTATCTCCAATGCATAATAACTGAACACGACGAAATGGTTATCCCGTTCATATACGCGCGTTCGGTCGGACAAATACAGCGCAAGTTTGCAGCCGACGGCAAACCGATTACGCCTGCCGTTCACCGGAACCCTTACGATTTTATCTCCCGTCTGGATATAAACGGCCTTAATCCGTTTCCGCAGTTCCGTGCGCTCAATATCCGTGCAAAATCCGCGCACAACAACATATTTCTTCGTGACACCGTGATAGAGTACACCTCCCCCGTCGACAAATAAATAGACCGATAGAAAAATACATGGCAAGCCTAAAACAATATCTCGCGTAAAGACAACGATGAGCAAAAATACGAGCGCGGCAAGCACTCCAAACCAAAACCGATACGTCACCTGTTTTTTTATGGCCTGCGGCAAAGCACGAAATTCTTTCTTCATTGCGCACCTCACATCATAAATACCTGCTTTCGACTCAGCAGTTTCATTACGGCATCCACCGTCTGTTTCCGCGCGCTCGAATACATCATTCGATTCTCAAACGCGTTCGCTATCATCACATTGCACGGGTAAATCAAACGGGACAAAACCAACCGATTTTCCGAATAAAGTAGTACCCTGCAAGGTTCTATCCCCTTTTCAAACAGACTAATCAACTCGGCAATACCGAGTTGAAACCCTGCTTTTTTGAGCCAGACCAAAATATGTTTCTCTATCTTGCTTCGAGGCAACAGACTGATTGTCCTCGTCGGGCAGATCACACAGCGGCGCAAAATCATATACTGCGCGCAGCCGGTATGCTCTGGCACGCACTCAACCAAACGGTACTTGGCAAGCTGTTGCAGAATATGTAAATCATCTTTTTCTGCCAGATAGGAAAACTTTCGTCTGCCTCTAAACCAAATTTGAGCCTCTTCTTCAGTCAGTTCTATTGGCTCGCCAAAATGTCGGACATATACCCGTCCTTTATTCGGGCCGCGGCAAGCAAGCCCTTTAGATAAATACATCATAGTTTTTTCCCCATTTAATTATATTAGGTATAGAACAACTATTCCGGCAGAAATAGCGAGCAGCAAGGCAAAGACAATCAAGCCGATCCGAAAGCCAAGAACAGTATCTTTTTTTAGCATTACTTAATGAATCTGCGTCTACCGAGCGTATATCCGCGTAATAGTGATTGAAATTTTCTTCGTCGTTACTTTCTTCCAAAACATTCTTGCATTCAGGACATAAAAAAACGGCACCGTCAATTTCGGCGCCGCAATGCGGACATTTTTTCATTTTCATAATATAGTATCCCTTCCCTCCATTTAAATAAAAGCGAGACCTTTATTACCCCCACTTTGAGATGATACAACTATAACATATTTCCATTTACAAAGCATACGCTATTAATTGCCATTTTTTTGCCTTATTATAAGCGCTTTAGTACGTTTGACAGTTACTCGAATCAAAATAGGAAAAGGAATGACTATCGTTTAGCCCGCATCCGAACAGAAACAAAACACTTATATTTGTTCGGCATATCGGCAGATAAAATTGTTCCGTAATATTTTCGTTTTTTAACATAATGTTAAAAAACGGTGCAAAAGCGCTGGTTAAAAGTTCCGTTCAATTTTTCAGAATTTTGTCCACAATAAAATTTACGCTCCCGCCCTTTCACCTTGAAAGTGAGTTCACAGTTGTCTCCGTCCGTTATTCTAAGCACGCCCCGCCCGAAAACGCCGTCCAGCGACGCTTTCACGCTCTTTCGTTCATATTCGCAAAAGCCGCCGCTCATCGCTCCGCGATCGTCAGCCCGTCATGCATTATGTATCTTCTCGAGATGTTTTCCAAACGGAAAACATCTCGCGGCAAAGTTTCACGAGCGCCCCGTCGCTTTCTCTTACAGTTTTTCAATCTCCCGGCATATCTCGTCCAAATTCCGTTTCCCGTATACGATTCGGATAATATAAACCGTTTCTTCACTTTCTATTGCCTTATAATACACGATATAATTATCTATCACTATGCGGCGAACCGTCTCGTCTGCTAAAAACGGATTATCGGCAATCATTCCCGATTGCGGAAGATGAGAAAAACACAGAGATTATAAATTTCTCTGTGCTTTTTAAGTTATCATGCTATGAATACAAACAGGCAGGTCAGACACCCGACCTGCCTTTACTATACGGCTTTTACAACCAACGCGCAACCTCTTCCTGCGAGGGAAGATGATCGATCGCCCCATGTCCGAGCGTATTGAGCGCCCCGCATACGTTGCCGTAAGCAAGCGCAGCCGATAACGTCTCTTCCGTCCAGTCTTTCGGGGAAGTTTTGTCGAGGCGGGACAATACACCCGCATAAAACGCATCGCCCGCCCCCGTTGTATCTACAGGTTTTACATCAATGGTCGCAAGGGTACGCTCCGCACCGCGGAAACGCCACTTGCATCCGTTCTTTCCCAACGTAATACACACGAGTTTCTGTTGCAGGCTTTCCAAGTAAGACTTACCGAACGTCTCCGCTTCGTCTTCCGAAAACTTCACGATATCGGCAAATGCAATGATATCCCGGTAGGCGGTAAGAGCGCGGCGTTTGCTACGGAATATGTCGGCGCGGAAATTGACGTCGAAGCTGACGAGTTTGCCCGCCTCACGCGCGCGGCGCATCAGCGCCGTAGCGTAATCCCGCCCCGTCTTTTCGCTCAGCATAAGAGAACCGACATGTATAATATGCGCCTTATCGATTAGTTCGTCAGACAACGGCGGAAGATGATAATCCGCCGTATTTTTACGGTAAAAACAAAACGACCTGTCGCCGTTCGAATCGAGCTGAACAAACGCAAGCGTCGTATTGCGGCGGCCGTCGCGCCGAAGGCAGAGCCCGTCCAGTCCGCGCTCACGTGCAAAACTTTCCAAAAAATCACCAATCAGATCTTTCCCCACGCAACCGACGAACGAACTCTCCGCTCCAAACCGTTTAGCGGCGCACGCCACATTAAAGGGTGCGCCGCCCGCCTTGCACTCATAGTTTATTTCTCCGTCTTTTACGCAGCCGATCATATCTGCAAGTATCTCGCCGACACATAAAATCATATCAATTCTCCGATTCAGCGCGTTGTATCCCCTTTTACAAGCATAGCGGGGATTTCTACGCGCTGCGGGGTCTCTTCACCCCGAATCCTTTTCATAAGCAGTCCGACAATTGCCTTTACCATTTCCGATACGTTCTGATGCACGGTCGTGAGTTTCGGATGCGTTTCCCATGCGTCAAGAACTCCGTCGTAACCGATGATCTGCATATCCTGCGGCACACGCAAGCCGCGCTCCCGCGCGACATGGTATGCCGCCGATGCAAGCATATCGCTGCCCGTAAAAAGCGCATCTGTTTCCGGATACCGCGCGAAATACTCGCGCATGACCTCCATTTCCTGCCCGTGCTTGAAAAGCGGCTTTAAGAGCCACACGGGTCTTGCATACTCGTTCATGACGTCGATATACGCCTCGTAACGGTGGCGAGTTCCCGAAATAACAGCCGTTGCACCGCATACGCAGCCGATTTTTTTTGCGCCGCTATCGATCAAATATTTTACTGCCTCACGACTGGCTTCGTAGTTATTACTGGTAACGTAAGGGAACCCCGAGCCGACGTGTCGGTCAATGGAAACAATGGGAAGAGTGGGATCGATATTATCGTGTTCGTAATGCGTAATAAAAATAATTCCGTCTACCCGCTGCTGTTTGATCATATTGAGCATCCGAGTTTCTTTCCCTACATCGTCCTGTGAATTGACAACAATCAAACGATAGCCGAGTTTATATAACTCAACCTCGCAATGGTATACGACCTTAGCAAAAAAAGGATGAAAGACTGTAGGGATAATAATTGCGATGCACATTGTGGAACGCATTTTGAAGTTGCGTGCCAGCTGGTTTGGAACAAACCCCAGTTTTTCGGCGGCGGCAGCTACTTTTTTTTTGGTATCTGACCGAACCGAACCATTGCCGGTCAATGCGCGGGAAGCCGTTCCCAGGCCTACGCCTGCTGCTTTTGCTACATCTTTGATGGTTACCATCTCCATTACCTGCCTGTTTCGGTGAATCATTTTCATTATAATCCTCTTCCAATTGTTCTGTCAAGCAGATTGTAAAATTTTATTTTCAAGAACCGGAAGAGTTTCTAAAAACATTAATCGCAGCTTCCCACGCGAGTTGGTAAGGAGTCTTTTCCGCCGCCTGCGCATAAACGGGGTTTCCATTTTCATCCGTTCCCGTCTGCACCCGTTGGCGGATCATAATCGTATCGAAACGAGAAGAAACATCGGGAGTATCCGCATAATAAGTGACGATATCGTCGAAAAATGCAACGCCCCATGCGCCGGCACCTTTATCGTGTAATTCCAAATACAACTCCTCGCCGAGATATTCGGAAAGATCGGCGACAAAAGTCGTCATTGTACCGTTACGACTTCCGAACTCAATGTAAGGGAAATTCACGTCCGCATATGCTGTATTAGTATATTCTGCGATCTGTGTTCCGTCTGCCTTGAATACCTTTACAACGGCATTCGCGCCTCCCATTTTAAAGCTGATAAAACCGCTGCCGCCCAATGTAAATTTAGACGACGTAATCTTATAGGCATTCCCCTCCGTCGGATTGGCGCCCCAACCGTCGAAGTGATATTTCCCTCCTTGATTGAACGGAATTTCCTCCGCCCAGAAGGTTTCGTCGGATTTGATCGCTCCGGCGCCGTCCACCTGCCCGTCCGCCGTGCCTTGTTCGTATGTCCAGCCCGTAAGGTCTCCCGTTTCAAATCCTCCGTTGAGAACTTCATACTCGCTTGAAACGGCGATCACAAAAGAAGCCTCGGCATACTTATCGGTTTCCGTATGGGTAAACCGATAGATTACGGTATAAGTTCCCGACGTAAGCGCGAATGCTTCAAACCCTTCCGTCCACGATTCGTCGCCCTTGACGACTTTAATAATCGCAGCCGTGAGTTCTTCTGCCCCAACGCCCATCATAGTCGCAGAAGCCTCGCTTAGATATTCCGTCAAATCAACCGTACCGGCACGGACAGCTTGCGCCTCGACAGGCGTGACGATAATGACGGAACGGATATCTTCCAACGCCAACCCTGCATAATATGCGCGAATAGCATTTATAATCTCTTTGGTTCGGCTCCCCATCGGGGCGTTAGAATCAATTACATCTTGGCGGTAATCCGCTGCCCACTCCTTTTCCGACTCAAGCAGTTCTTCCGCCTCTTCTACGGAAAGATTGATTTGCAGATCGTCGAAATTCAGGAATCCGAAATCGGTTGTCGCACCGTCCACAATTTTAATATACACAGATCTCCCGACAAACGGATGCGCGTACATAAAACGCCTGAGCATTACCTGCGCGGTGAGCGGATCATTGAAATTGGCGGCATTATCCACTTTGATAAGTTCTTCGCCCGTCTCCGCATCGCAGAGCGCCACATAACTTACGGGATTTTTTGCAATACCGAATTTAAAGCTGATGATACCGTCCCCTGTAACGATAAAAGGCTCGCTCTTGATTGTGACGGTTCCCAAATCATCGGTGATGAGAAAATATTCCCCTGTCTGCAAATAATACTGTACCGTCTGTCCGTTCATATCAAAGAAATTTGCGTCCGCTTCCCAGAATACCTTACTGTTGCTCACCGAAACGCCGCCTTTGCCTTCTACTGTCCAGCCCGTAAGATCTCCCGTTTCGAATCCTTTGTTAGGAAGATCGTTCTCGGCGACAACGTCAATATAAAACTTTGCCTCGGCAGAAAGTTCGTTATACCGCGCTTCGTACGTAACCGTATAAAGTCCCGGTTTGTTCATCACGAAGGCATTTAAGTCCGCCGTTATCTCTTCATTTCCGAAAGAAATCTTTGTGACGGCGTATTCCGTTTTGCTCATATCTGCATCGCCGTAAACAGCGCTGACACCCTCGATAAAATCATTGAGGTCGACTGCCGTTTGACTCGCTCTGATCCACGTATTTTCCGCGAAGGTATCGAAACGGAACACAGGAAGTGCATAGGGATACTTATAATTAACATAGTAATTCTGCGTTGCCTGCGCGATAGTATCGTCCCCGAGACCGTACGCCCATTCATAATCGGAAACCATAAGTGCAAGCGTTTCTTCTTCCGTCATACTCGTGCGGATATCGTCTACCGTGATAGCACCGAACGGCCCGCTTGCGGCATTATCGACGATCTTGATGTACATCTTTTTTCCGAGATACTCTTCGCCGAGCTTGATATATTTACGCACCATATTCTCGGAGAGCGCCGGATCGCTGAAATGCTCGCTCGGAGAAACGGTTGCAATCTCATCGCCGGCCTTGCGTTCGCCCACGTCCTCCGCAAGACAGACCGCAACATAGATCTGCCGTTGCGAAGAACCTCCTAACAGCAAACTGATCACACCGTCGCCGCCGAGCGTAAACGTGGTAGAGCGAAGCTCGCCGCGAAGCGTCTCCTCCGATTTATATCCGTTGAGGAAATACTTCCCCTCTGCATAAAAATCACGCGTTTCCCAGAATTTTTCATCGGAAGAGCAAATGTTTTCTTTCAGGAAAGCCGTCCCCGAAAGTACCTGCCAATTCAAAAGCCCTTCTTCAAAGTTTCCGTTCTTGATTGAATCCGATTCGGGCGTATCGTCGTTAAACGCGGGCATTCCGAGTTCCGAAATCTTATCGTTACGTTCTTTTTCCGCCGCCGCAACTTCCTCTTCCGTCTGATACATCACAAAATCGTCGAAAATCATATAAGCATAGTCGCGGTCTTTTCCGTCGTCGTTATCCGTGATACGGATATAAATATTCTTGCCGAGATGCGCGGAAAGGTCTACCACATTACGTACCATTTGATTGGTAATAAACGGCTCGGCAAATGCCGTGTTAGTAACGTGTGCCAGCGGCGTATCCGAACCCTGTTCAAAGAACTCCACATAACACTTTTCCCCGTCCTTCGCTGCACCGAGCAAAAAGCCAATCTTCCCCGTACCGCTCAGCTTGAATACGTCGCTCGTGAGCGTACCCGTAAAGGAAGCGTTGCCGCCCTCGAGCCCGTCGTAAAAATTTTCCCCGACTTTCCCGACCACGGTATCGCCGTAATAGGACGTATCGCCGTTCACCACGCCCGAAGCGCCAAAGGCATTGCCATCTTTCGTCCAGCCTTCCAGATTGCCGACATTTTTTTCAAACCCTCCGTTCAGAATGTCGTCATGTACGGTTCCTTTGTCTGATGAGCAGGCTGCCAATCCGAGAGCCACGGTCACGGCGAGCACGGCGCTCAAACACATAATGCAAATGTTTTTTCTTTTCATTGTATCCTCCTGAATCATATTCCGCCCGTTCCCGGGCGGGTTTATTCAAAAATTTTTTACCGTTCCGATACGGCGATATCGTATTTTTCTACATTGAACAAGTGCGCCGTTCCGCCTTCGGAAAAAAAGACGATTCCTTTACCGGGCGAATATACGTTTCCCGTGAGCGTCTTTTCGCCACCGCCGAGAAATACTTCACAAGAAGAGACATCCAGGAAGATGCGGAAATGCAACCTGCCGTTCTTCATTCCGATATGCGTACGCCGCAGCACAGCATCTTTCTCTCCCGAGGCGGCCTTGATAAATGTGCCCATGCGCGAACGGTCGATGTAAGCGATTTTCTCGGCGACATCATAACTTATCTTTGTTTCACAGCCATCGCCGCAATATAATTTTACGCCGGCACGCGCACATGTTTTCGGCTCCAGCTCAAAAGACAGTTCGATTTTGTTCCCTTCTATGCCGTTCAGACGCAGTTCTCCGTCTATAATTGCTTCTGCGTAACGGTAGCTGTTGGTACGGTATTTCTCGATTTCACGAACGGGCGCCTGATAAAGTTTCCCGTTTTTCACCGTCAGTTCGCGCGGAAGAATGAGCGCACCCGCCCAACCGTGCGCAGCGGTGGGAAATCCGCGGTCCCACATCTGCATCCACGCCGTCATAACCGTTCTTCCGTCCGAAAGCCCGAGCGTCTGGGCGGCATAAAAATCCGAACCTCCGTCTATCTCGGCTTCCGATTCTTTCAAAAATATCCCGCTGCGCAGGTCAAGCGATCCGAGCATATACAAGTTGGAAAAGATATTTTCGTGCTGTATCCCGTCACATTCCATAAACTGTGGACTGAGAAAGAGTGCATCCGTTCCGTCCAAAGCGGCAAATGCCGGACATTCGTATATTCCGTTTTTTGTACGGCCGTCTTTCCATGTTTTGCCCACAAAGTCCCAACCGAAAAGATCTTCAGAGCGGTACAGCAGTACCGTGCCGTCGCCGTCGCAATGCTTGGAACCGACCAGACAATAAAATGTTCCCTCCCGTTCAAACAGATACGGATCACGGAAATCCGCCGCAGAACAATCGTCCGGCGGCGCGGCGATCACCTGTCCGAGTTTTTCAAAATGTACGCCGTCGAAGGAACGGGCGAGCGCCTGCGTCTGTTTTCCGCCCGCCACTGCGGTATACATAAGATAAAGCGCTCCGTCTTTTACAATCGCAGATCCGGAAAAACAGCCGTCCGCGTCATATGCAGTATCCGGCGCGAGCGCAGTCCCCTGCCATTCCCAACGGATAAGATCGTCAGAAGCGTAATGTCCCCAATGCATGGGTCCCCAAACCGAGTCATAGGGATGAAACTGAAAGAAAACGTGATATCTGCCGAACGCGTAGCAAAAACCGTTCGGATCATTCATCCAGCCGACGGGCGGCATCGCATGGTAAGTATGGCGGAATCTTGCATCCACCATACTTGCACGCTGTGCAATGTAAGTATCCGCCCGATGAATAAGTTCAGACATGTTTTTTTGTTCTTTTTGGGGCGAACGAACGTTATAATCAAAATTGTTTTGCATATTTCCCTACCGAAAATAGTTATTGATAGATCGACTGCATCTGCGCGACGTACACTTGCGTCACAGTCACGTTATCCCCGAACACGGAAAGCCCGAGGCTGTTCCGATCGGTGGGATATACGCGTGCGGTGACTGCCTTACTGTCGTCGAAAAATCCTTCGATGAGCGATCGATCGAGATAAAATTCCATCGCGATCGTTCCGTCGGAGCCAAGCGTATATACATCGTTAAAATCGCCGTAAATATTCTGATCTCCCGCAAACGTAGTGATCACGCCCAGCCGTTTTGTCGCGGCATCGTAATAGTATTCCGTGTATTCCTCTTTTCCGTTGGTACGCAGGCGAACGCCAAACCGCGGCGTTGTATTTTCCGCAACGCGGAAAGATATCTTCACGTGAAGCATATCCCCCTTCGCCGCAGAAAGTATTTCATTTGCTTCTGCCGCCGTCATATCTCCCGTACGGTCGACGAGTACTTTGCCCTCATAATTTTCAAGTGCATCCACGGGCCTGACGCACGCCTCCGTGCCGTCGTCGCTCAGATAAATTTCTCGCGCAAGCCCGACATTGTGCGCCCAGCCGGACGAGATCTGATCGTTGGAGATACGTTGATCCTGCATAATAGAAAACATAATCCATTTTTTACTCACGGGATCGAAGAATGCGCTCGGTCCCGTAAATACGTTGTTACCGTAATCGAGGCGACGGGGCTGCGCTCCCCCCTCCGGCACAAAGCGCGTGCCGTTGAAATTGCCCAAAAGATAATAGATATCGTTATCCGCTCTGTCGGCGGGTGCCGGCGAAAACGCAAAGAACCATTTTTCGAGCGTGCCGTCATCATTTTTTATGGGAAATAATACGGGAAGTTCCCACGTTTCGCCGTACATAGCGGGCTGATTGGGCATCGTATAAAGCTGTCCTTTATACTCCCAATTATGGAAATAATCCGCCTTCGTACTGTCCGTCGTAAAGAGAAGTGCCGTACCGCCCGAAGAATTATTGGAAGCGGAACATACGAGCATATACCATGTCGTTACTCCGTTCTCCGTCTCCTGATAGACATAGGCATCGCGGAACTGACCGTTCTGTCCCTGTCCGCTCTGCTGTTTGACGGCATATTCTTCATCGACGACCCATTCGGTAAGATTGGGGTCTGAAAGATCCTTGGGACGGGCGATCCCGATATTTTGATTTCCGACCAGCCCGTCGCCCGACGACGCCCAACTGTCGTTTCCCGCCGTAAAGAAGAGAACAGGCGTACCATCCGTATCATATGCCGCACCGCCCGACCACACTCCGTCCGGCGCGATCGTTCCCGCCGTAGGCGTAATGACCTCTTTGAGGGGCGTCCAGTTTACCATATCGTCGGAAACGAGATGCCCCCAACATATATTTTTGAAATACGGCCCGTTGATATTGAACTGGAAGAACAAATGATATTTTCCATTATAATAGAACGGCGCGTGCGGTTCGTTCATCCAATGCTGATAAGGCCCGCCGTGATACTGCGGTTTGTGCCAATCTTCGGTAAGCACGTTCTGCAACCAAATATCCTCAAAAGTGATTTCGGGCAATTTTCCGTCCACAAGCCCGGAACGATACTGCTCGGCGATATCCTCTGCGCTCACGGCAGTTTTATATAGCTTTACTTCGTCGATAAGGCCGGAGTGCATATTGCACGTTGCAGAACCGACGGTATTGCTGTCGCTGTTCCTGCCGATATATAACCATGTCGGACAAGCCTCGATGGAAGCGTTCTCGTAAAAAGAACAGGTGGAGATCAGTTCGCCGTTGAGATACATCGCCATTTTTCCCGTTGCACCGTCGAACGTAGCCGCAACGTAATTCCACTCGTATTTGACGAGCGGATGACCGTTATCCCAAAGCTTTATAAAGCGGTCCCCGATTCCGACCTGAAAGCTCCAGGCACCGTGGCGCTGATACCCCAAAAGAACGCCCGCATTCCCCGCCTCGTCATATTGACTGACAATCGCGGTGAGATGTTCCGTACCATTCTCCACGGCATTCGGATCGTCCCATTCAAACATGCGAGGCGCGACCCAAGCAGATACGGTAAACGAACTTCCCGAAACAACGATATCATCCTCGCTGTAACGGACATAATTTGAATAACCGTCCATCAGCAGAGAGCCGCCGAATACGCCCGTATCCCTCCACTGCGGATCCTGCGGTTCATCCTGATATACGGGATCGTTGAAAACATAGCGCAGTTCCGCGTCTTTCACATGCTCGGAACTATCCGTAACAACTTTCCCCTGCCCCTCGTCGAAGGCAAGATGCAACATTAAATCCTGCGCGTTGGGATCGCCGCCGTTTCCGCAGGCGGCAACCCCGGCACAAAACGCCGCAAGGCACAGGGCTATTGCAAAAACAAGCAGTTTTCTTTTCATAAAATTCTCCTTATTTGAGCCCCGAAAAAGATACTCCTTCCACAATATAGCGCTGACAGAAAATATAGACGATCGCAATAGGGATCGTAGAAACGGTGAGCGCCGCCATAACCATGGAAATATCTTTGGGATTGTAGGTATTTACGAGCTGCAAGAAAGCCTGTAACGGTTTTTGCCGCGCCTGCGGGAACATCAGGTTGGCAAATACATATTCGTTCCATGCGCCCATAAACGTAAAGATCGCAACGGTGGCAAAAATGGCTTTCGCCAAAGGCACGATGATGATAAAAAACGTGGTAAGTTTTCCCGCGCCGTCAATCTCGGCCGCCTCCTCCAGCTCTTTGGGCATACCCATAAAATACTGACGGAACATAAAGATATAAAACGCGCTCGCAATGCTCGGCAACAAATATCCCGTAACGCGCGCTACGGGGCTGGAAAGCAGTCCCAAACGGCTGAGGATAACATACTGCGGAACGATAGATGTTTCCACCGGAACAATGATGAGCAGAATAACTATTGTCGTGATGACGCTGCTTCCCGGAAATTCCAGACGCGCAAGCGCATACCCTGCAAGGGAATTGACAAGCAGGACTCCCGTTACCGTAATCGCACAATAGAGAATACTGTTGAAAATCGCCATGCCGAAGTAATCGAAGGATTGAAACAGGTTCACATACGAATCGAACCACTCGCCGATATTCCATGTGCTCGGCAGGAAAGTCATAAAGGAATCGAGCTGTTCATAAATGACTGTCTGCGGTTTAAACGACGAAACGATCATCCACCAAATAGGGAAAAGAAAAAGTACGCATAAAACGGTCAATCCGCTCCATTTACATACACTTGCGGTAATTCGTGCCGCCGTGAGCGGTTTATGTTTTCTTTTCGGCGGCAAATCCTGCGGCGTCTGCGCCGTTGTCTGTTCGTAATGCATTTTTTTCCTCCTCAGTCTTTAACTTCCGTCACTTTCCGTAACGTAAGAGCGATCACCGCCATAAATACTGTATATACCATTGCAATCGCGCTCGAATATCCTACGTCGCGGAAGGTTATACCCTGCTGATAGATGTAATACGACATCGTCATGGTTCCGTCCTCGGGGCCGCCCTGCGTCATGATCATCGGCTGCGTAATCAGGCGGAACGCTCCGATCAGCATTGTGATCAGCACGAAAGAGAACGTGGGCATAATATTGGGAAGCGTGATGTAAAAAAGCCGCTGTGTCGCGGTCGCTCCGTCCAAAGATGCAGCCTCGTATATTTCAGGCTGAATATTTTTCAAACCCGAAAGAAAGATGAGCATTTGATACCCTGCGCCTTGCCATACGGAAATAAAGATAATAATTCCCATCGCCTGCCCCGGGTCGTCAAGAAACGGCTGCTCGCCAATCCCCACTTTGCTCAGGAGCGCATTGATCAGTCCGTCCTTTTCAAATAGATTCATCCACAGGAAAGATGTGACCGCCAGCGAAAGCATAACGGGCACGAAAAATGCCCAGCGGAAAAACGTATTTGCCTTAATCTTGCTATTCAAGATAAGCGCAAGCCCAAACGCAACGCAGAGTTGTACGGGCACCGTTATAACGACGAACACAAGCGTATTGCCGAAAGCATTCCATAAAAAACTGTCTGTAAATACCTTTTGGAACTGCTTGAAGCCGATGAATTGTACTTCATCCAGGCGCAGCAGATACGCATCGGTAAAAGAATAGGAAAGCGATACAACGATGGGCGCGATCACAAAAATACACCCGAGCACCAAAGCGGGAAGCACAAAACAAATTCCCACTACGGTATTATCCTTTTTATAGGTTTTACCAAACAACGTATAATAACGGCTTTTATATTTCGGCGGCTTTCCGCCTCCCGCCGCGATAACGCCTGATCCGGAGGACGGCTCAGTGCCCGAACATTTAACCGCGCCGTTCTTGTTTTTGATAAAGTCGTTCATATTTTTTCCGCTCCCGGCGCGTCACCGATCGACCGATTGTGCCTTTTCAAGCACATAATCCGTAAGAGATTGACTGCCCGTCTGCGTCTTAATGAAAGCGATGATATCTCTGTACGCAACGCTCAGACGAGGATAGTTGACCATCTTCGGGCGGGGCGTTGCCGTTTCGAGCAGGAGTTCGGAAAGCGATTTCAACGGTCCCTCCGTCGTAAACTCCTCCATAGTGTTGAGGACGGATTTATGCGTAGGGAACGTACCGATATCGTTAAAGAACATTTCGCTGGCGTGTGCGCCCGTCAGAAATTTTACGACTTGTACGGCAGCCTCGATATCGTCAGCATCGCGCGTAACGCCGAACCCCCACGTTCCGCAGGGCGTTGCAATCGTCCCCTTCGTTCCGTCGGAAGCCTCATATACAGGGAACGGCATAATATCGTAGTCGTCTTCAAATTCAGGGTAAGATTCTGCAATGGAATTGATCAACCAAGGTCCGTAGATCTCAAACGCCGCATCCCCCTGCGGGAAAGCAAGGGCATTGTTCCCTTCTTCCATATAATCTTTTTTATTGGCAAACAGTTCGTTGAGCTGATTCAGCCCGTTCATAGACGCCTCACCGTTCAAGTATCCCGTCACCTGCTCGTTGGGTCCGTAGAACTGCCCTCCTGCACTGTAAACCACAGGGGAATACAGATACATAGCTCCTTCATCTCCGCCGAAACCGATATTGGCGCGTAATTTATAGGGAGTCGTGCCATCTTGATCGTTTTTCGCCTTAAGCGCTTCCATCGCTTCTTCAAGGTCCTTCCAGCTCCACGGGTTTTCAATCGTACCGAAAGGCTTTTCTTCCGTTCCGTATCCGACGGACTCAAGCGCCGCACGATTGTAGTAGAGACCGCCCGGCGTATCCATACCGGAAAGCGCGTACAGCTTATCTTTAAAAGTAGACTGTTCGATAACACTGTCCACATAGTCGTTTCTCTCTTCCGCCGTTATATAATCATCGATCGGAACGAGCAGGTCGTCGTTGGCGTAAGCCGTAATGTCCCCTGCGTCCACAGCAACCACATCGGGAAGTCCGCCCGACAATATTTCGCCGTTGATGGCGGTATCTAGCGTTTCCGCCGTACCTTTGAACTCGATACGCATTACGATATCGCGGCCGTCCTCCGTAACGTAATCCGCATCGTTGAATTCATCCATCAACGCACGATACGTTCTTCCTTCGGGCTCAGCCTCCGACTTGTGAAGCCATACGGTGATATACTTCGTTGTGGCAGTATCCTTATCGTTTCCACCGCCGCCACAGGCAACCAAGCCGACACACGAAATGCTCATAACTCCTACAAGTGCCAACGCAAGCATTCCTCTTTTCATTGTACACCCTCCTCCTAAAACAATTTGAAAACTTTTAACGGAAACGTTTCCAAAAAAATCAAATAAAAAATTGGAAACGTTTCCTTTCTATTATTATTTTACACTACCCTCCCCCACTTGTCAAGTATTTTGAGAAAGTTTTCTCGAAAATTTTTTGAAATTTTAAAGGGGCAAAGCATTTGCTTCACCTCTTTTTGAGCCAAATCATATACTGTGCCAAATCGGTATGATCCGATTCACAATACACCAGCCGGCGTTTATCCAACTGCTGAAACACGCACAATTCCTTTTCCGATTTTAAGCATGCAAATTCCAGTCTGCCGTCAAGCCAGATCTGCGTCTCTGCTTCTGTCAATTCTATCGGTGCGCCGAAGTGTCTGACATATAACCGCTGTTTATTCGGACCGCGGCAAGCGATTCCTCTGGATAAATATATCATAACCGTTCCCCCTATGCTCATATCAAGAATAGGACGGCAATGCCGGCGGAAATGACAAGCACCAATGCAAAGACAACCAATCCGACCCGAACCGCAACAGCGGAGTTCCCTTTGTGCTTGGTTTCGACGCCTTCATCCTCTGGAAGAACATCGTCGTAATACTGATCGTAATTCGGTTTTACAGTGGGTTGTTCCGATTGTTTCCCGCATTCGGAACATAAAAAAAGGGCGCCGTCCATTTCGGCGCCGCAGTACGGACATTTTTTCATAGTATGACACCTCCTGATACCTGATACAATAAAAGTGAGTTTCCTGAAGAAATCCACTTTGAGATGATATCACTATAACATATTTTTCTTTGCGATGCATACGCGTTTTTCCGCCATTACCTTGTCATTATTCTGCCATCGATAGCTTTATCCAATACAAAACTTACTTGCTTGTATAAATAACTGTCGCATATCTTTATGGAGAGTTCAATCTCAGATATATGAATTAAAAAGTTCTATAATAATATTCTCCAGGCACATCTGTAATACACAAATTGCCGAAAGGTAGAACGGAACTTTTTTAGAGGTGATTTGCTTCCACTGTTCTTATATCATCTATCGAATTTGTAAAAATGAAAAAAGAGCTGTGCCTTTTAATGGAGCAAGCTCTGATTTCACAAAAGAGTTTGTAAATGTTTTTTAGTACAGCATATCTCCGTCAATACATTCATATTCCGAAAGTATTTTTTCAAAGCCGTTGACGCAAACAAAACCGATGCGCCCGATATTTATTCCCTGAATTGCCTTTATCTGATTTTCTTCCGCGTGCATCGCATTCTCTGTGAGAGGGGTGGTCAGATACTTCACCTCGTAAATATCATAGCAATCTTGTTTTTGCAGCACAACGTCGAATTCTCCGTTCATTCTGCGGATGCTGTCGTCGTAGTAATACGTTCCGATATGCAGGATACCGTTCCGCTTGCCTTCTTTAACCTGCAAAGAAAAATATGTTCTGACAATATCTTCAAACCGATGGGAGATAAAGTTTACGAGAGACGACGCAATGTAATTCTCATAAAACGCTTCGGCGCCCAACATCTGCAACGCGCCCTTATTTTTGTAGATATACGCATACCAGAACCTTAACAAATTATCCGTCAGCTCGTAAGAGACCTTTTTATTATCGTCTGCCTTATTGATCGGATAAATTTTTGCAAGCATATCCATTTCAAGCAGGTTTTTAAGCTGCTTGCTCAAAAGGCCGTTATTAGAAAGTCCCAATTTGCTTTCTATCTCCCCGTACTTTTTTTTGCCGTTTCCTATGGCAAAAAATATCCGTTCGGCATTTATGCTGCCTGTCAAATCTGAAATGAGCAAGTTCTCGGCATAAGTATAGATCGAACTCAAAGGGTTAAGCAGCGTCCGAATGATATTCTGCCGCAAGTCAGCCGCGGCGTCGAGTTGTTCGTTTACGAAAGGGGAGCCTCCGAAAACGGAATAAAAAGCAACCTTTTCGTAAGCGTTTTTATTCTGATAGAAAGCGGCAGCTTCCCTATAATCAAGTTCTTTCAGTTTGATTATGAGCGAAAATCTTCCGTACAAAGCATTTTTTTCACCCAACAGATCCTTCATCATTCCAACGTGAGAGCCAGACAGAAATAACCGGATGTTCGACAGGTGGTTGTCTATGATAGTCTGGAATACGGAATCTACGGTTTCGCTTTTCGCAAACTGTTTCAGATAC
>ERZ1673702.921-NODE-921-length-35820-cov-8.450161_pt1 | contig 35820 bp, 28 predicted proteins | sample MGYA00580232_ERZ1673702 | MGnify/ENA primary metagenome ERZ1673702 (study PRJEB41218, sample SAMN15661792) | gut metagenome | host: Homo sapiens | place: Canada: London | collected 2015-08-20/2019-03-30 | study: EMG produced TPA metagenomics assembly of... | reverse complement strand
CGTTGCTCCGCAGGAGCAGGAAAGACGGGCCTCATGCGCGAGGACGTTTTCAAAACCAAGCCCGGCCCCGGCCGGAGGGACCACGAGTGCTACAGGTTCTTGACACCCATCGCGCGCATGGCGTTCAGGATGGCGATGATCGCCACGCCTACGTCGCCGAACACGGCAAGCCACATGTTGGCGATGCCCAGCGCTGCCAGCACAAGGATCAGCAGCTTAACGCCCAGCGCAAAGATGATGTTCTGCCAGACGATCGTCATGGTCTTGCGTGCCACGCGGATCGCGCGGGAAATGTTGGACGGCTTGTCGTCCATGAGCACGACATCGGCGGCCTCGATCGCAGCGTCAGAACCCATAGCGCCCATGGCAATGCCCACATCGGCGCGCGTAAGCACGGGCGCATCGTTGATGCCGTCGCCCACAAAGGCGAGCTTGCCCTTGCCACTCTCGGTTGCAAGCAGCGCCTCGACGCGCTCGACCTTATCGCCCGGCAGCAGCTGCGCGTGGAACTCGTCGAGACTGAGTTGCTTGGCCACAGACGCCGCAACCTCCTCGCGGTCGCCCGTGAGCATGACGGTGCGCTTGACACCGGCGGCGTGCAGGTCGCGAATCGTTTGCTCAGCATCGGCCTTGACGGTGTCTGCAATCACGATGTGGCCGGCGTACACGCCGTCAACAAGCACATGCAGAATCGTTCCGACGACCTCGCAATCGGGTACTTCGACGCTGGCCGCGGCGAGCATCTTGGCGTTGCCGACGACGACCTGCTTGCCGTCGATGGTTGCCGTCACGCCGTGGCCCGCGTCATTAGTGGAATCCGTCACGCGCTTGGGATCGAGCTCACCCTGGAAGGCAGTGCGTACTGACTGCGCGATAGGGTGATCGGAGAAAGACTCGGCAAGGGCGGCGATTTCGAGCAACGACTGCTCGGTATGGCCGGCCTCGGGGTGCACCGCGACGACCGAGAACGTGCCGTTGGTGAGGGTGCCCGTCTTGTCAAAGACGACGGTGTCCACGTCGGCGAGCGTCTCGAGGTAGTTGGAGCCTTTGATGAGAACGCCCAGCTTGGAGGCGCCGCCGATGCCGCCAAAGAAACTGAGCGGCACGCTGATCACCAACGCGCACGGGCAGCTGACGACCAGGAAGGTCAGGCCGCGCAGAATCCAGTCGGACCAGGCACCGGTGACCAGGCCGCCGCCAAGGGCGAGCACCACGGCCGCGCCGGTGACGGCGGGGGTGTAGACGCGGGCGAAGCGTGTGATGAAGTTCTCGGTGCGCGCCTTCTTTTCGCTGGCATTCTCCACGAGCTCCAGGACGCGCGCGACGGTGGACTCGCCAAACGGCTTGGTGGTGCGCACGTGGATGAGGCCCGTCATGTTGATGCAGCCGCTGATGATATCGTCGCCGGACTTGGCGGGGCGGGGGACTGACTCGCCCGTGAGCGCGGCGGTGTCGAGCTGGGTTTCGCCCTCGACGATGACGCCGTCGATAGGCACGCGCTCGCCGGGTTTGACCACGATCACGGTGCCGACGGCGATGTCATCGGGAAAGACCTGTTCGAGTGTGCCGTCGGCTTGCTCGACGTTAGCGTAGTCGGGCGCGATGTCCATCATGGCACTGATCGACTTGCGGCTCTTGCCCACGGCGTATGCCTGGAACAGCTCGCCGACCTGGTAGAACAGCATGACGGCGGCGCCTTCGGCCATGTGCGGGTCGGTATCGGGGAAGAGCACCATGGCAAACGCGCCGATAGTCGCGACGGCCATGAGGAAGCTCTCGTCGAAGGCCTTGCCGCGGCGGATGTTATTGAATGCCTTTTGCAGTACGTCGTAGCCGGCAATCAAAAATGGCACGAGGAACAGCACGAAGCTGGCGTAGATGTCGCCCGGGGTACCGAATGCGGCGGCGAGGGTGCCGAGCTCATCGAGGGCGTACACCACGGCAAAAATGCCAAGCGCTACCAGGATGCGGTTGCGCTTATGCTCGAGTGACTCTTTTTTCTTGCGCTTCTTCTTTTTCTTCTTGGGGTCGGCGGTGGCCATGACTCGTATCCTCCCATTTGAATGTATGAACACTCACTCATATAATTTCGCGTGCAAAGGCCGCGGCAAGCGCGGCCTTGCAGGTTGGCGTAAACCTGGGCTAGAGAATGATCTCGCAGTCCGGCTCGGCGTCGGCCGTAAACTCTACAACGCGGTTGAGCACTTCGTCGAACTCGGCTTCATTGGCCTCGAGCGTCAGCTTCTGGGTCATAAAGTTGACCGAAACGGATTTGACGCCCTCGAGCTTGGCCAGCTCGTCCTGAAGCTCGCGCGCACAGTTGGCGCAATCGATCTCATCGAGCTTGTACTGCTTTTTCATGGTGGGTTCCTTTCCCGTTTTTGCGGCTTGGGTGCAGGCCGCGCTGGTACCGTGGTTGGTTGCTATTCGCAGATATGGCTCATGCCCTGGTTGAGCATGGTGTAGACGTGGTCGTCGGCGAGCGAGTATAGGATATTGCGCCCGTCGCGCCGGAATTTAACCAGGTGCGACTGCTTGAGTGTGCGCAGCTGGTGCGACACCGCGGACTGCGAGGTTTCGGTCGCTTCGGCGATGTCTGCCACGCAGAGCTCGCGGCCCATGAGGGCGTAAAGGATCTTGATGCGCGTGGTGTCGCTGAAGACCTTGAACAGGTCGGCGAGGTCGTAGAGAAGCTCCTCGTCGGGAAGGTCCTCGGGCGAGCAGGTGGTGGGAATCGCGGGTTCGGTGGCCTCGATGTCGGGTTTCGTTTCATCAACGCGGATGCTCATTGCAATATCCTTTCATATGAACATGCGCTCATATAACTTGCTTCCGATTATATGAGTGTATGTTCATATGTCAATGACGTTCAGGTAATTCGTTGCACAAAATGATGGGGAATAGTGGACGAGATCCCGGAGTGAGCGGTTTTGATAGCCGATGCCGGGGTGGGTGCCCCTGAGCCGTGCAAAAATTGGAGTATTCTGCAACGATAGGGGGTCCGTTAATTTATTGCAGGCCATATAATGCAGTTCAAGAGTTATCTTAGGGTGTTAATCCGATGAGTTCTTCCTCAAATGTTGCCTAACGCTCTCACGCAAGAGTGATTTCGCTTCACATTTGGATCCACTCGAGGGTGATAGACACCCGGCTCTGCTGAATACTCGCAATTTTGCACGTCGCTAAGGTGCCCACCTTGTTAGCCGGTCTAGCTTCCGGCCCCGAAGATCCTGCCCTCGGGCGCGAAGCTGCTTGTTTGGTTGAGTGATGGGCTGTCGGGTTCGACAGTCTGCATGTCATCGATTGCCGGAGCCTCGTTAATCGTCGGATCGTCCAATGTGATGCCTTCGAGCATTGCTTTTTCGAGGTCGATTCGTTGGCGCTCTTCGGAATCCTGGCGAAGCTCCTCCTGGATTCGTTTCTTCTCCTCAATAAACCTTCTGAGTACAAACTGTCTCAGGTCTTCTTGCATGATTTGAAAGTCTTTTGGCAGACGCGAGGGGCGTATGCCCTCTTTTCGTTGGATCGCCTCCATGACCCTAACGAAAGCGCTGGCATGCATAAAGGAATAACGACTGACGGTGATGATTCCGTATCCCATGGACGCAAGCGCATTCTTGCGTTCCTCATCGATGGCGCGGTCTTCTTCCGCGTCATGATAAAAACCGTTGTATTCAATGTCTGTGCGAGATTTCTTTAGATACGCATCCATAAAGAACTTTTTGCGTCTCGTGAGATTCTTCGCGGCAGCGGTGACCTGCACCTCGTAATCGGTCTCAACTCCCTTAATACCAAGCCCTCCTTCGCTTTTGGGCAGCGTTAGCATCATGACAAAGGCCGTTTCCATAGGAGACCGGCATCCGTCGCGCACACATTGGATCGCCTTTCGGGCAAGAGCCAGACCGTCGCATCTGGTAATGGAATTAAAGAACTGTTTTAGCCTCTCGGTCGAGGTGAGCGCGAAACGCTCGGTATAGGAGGTGGAAGAGTCGGTTCCAAGGGAATAAGCACCGCATAGTTCAAAGTAGTACTCCACTAGTTCGCGAAAAGAAAGATAGGTGGCGGCCTGAAGTGCGCAAAGCTCAACGCCAACAACGAAGATGCCATCTTTAAGCTCTGCAAAGCGTGAGTTCGAGAATCGTTTTGAAGAAACGTGGCATTGACAGTCCATCGCGTAGCGCGCGTTCCTGCGATCAAACACCATTACCTCGAGGCAATCATTTGCGTCGAGGGAAACATCATGTTTGGTGAGCCATTCTGCGGCTGCGTCAAGGAGCGTTCCGGTGGGACATGATCCGTAAATCGCGGCAGGGTTACAGGACTCGATGCCTTTCGCAGACACCGAATGCGCGGCCTGGTAGACCGCTTTTGCAGTGGTATGTGACAATACGATACTCATGCTATATATCGTGTCAGCTAATGCCGTGTTGATGGCGCTGAGTGGAAAAGTCGTTTTAGAGGTCTAGCCAAATGCTGTCCAAAAGCTTGACGCAATTATGGGTTGGTATGCCCTAAATAAAAGCTTTCGCAGCTTAGCTATAGCATATAAATACTCAATTGCTGCACATTTGATATCGATGCATCACCATCCGACAACGAATTACGTGTCGGGAATTGGTCGAAATCGTTCAAAATGAGGGTTCAGAATTTGTGATGGCAGATCTATCTGTGGAACGTAGGGCGGCCCCGCTGCGGGGTTTTCCGCTGCGAGGCCGCTCGTGATCTACGCCGGGGTTTGTCGCAGACGTTTCTACTTGGCAAACAGGTTCTTGAGGTTGAACTCGGCTTGGACGGTGCGGAGCATGAGGTCGGTGTCGTCCAAGCCCAGATGCTGCTCGTTGGCGTCGGCGGCGAGGGTTCCACGGCGGCGCGCCCAGTTCTCGAGCGCGGCGGGCGCGGATTCGCGGGGGAGCGAGCGCACGTCGGCGTCCAGGCTGCGGCAGATCTGGCGCGAGTCGATGACGATAATCTTACCCGCGCGGCGTGCCTCGGCGTAGCCGTCCAGGTGGATCTTGAACCAGCTGTCCTCAAAGGCGGCGTTGTGTGCCATGTACGGGTACTTCTTCATAAGCTTGAGCAGCTGCTTCTGCAGTTCCTTGTTCTCGCGGAATGGCTTTTTGCCGTCGATGTCGTCCCAGGTGATGTGGTGGATATTCGACAGCGGCACATCCTCGCCGCGGTAGATATCGGGCAGGCCGCAGTAGTGTGCCTCGGCGTCGTGCGGGACGGCGTCGCTGGTGAGCTCCATGATCTCCCAGCCCACGTTGATGATGTAGCCGCGCTCGGGTGCACGGCCGGTGGTCTCGATGTCGATACCGAGCACGGTGCCCTGGATGGGCTTGCGGGCGTAGGCCACGCCGAGCGCGTCGCGGTCGCCGCGGATCTCGCGCATGACCGACGCGGCGGTGCGCTTTTGCATCTTACCGATGGCCGCGCAGGTGTCGGCATCGGGCAGGCCGCGCGAAAGCGTCGCGGGCGTCACGTTGCGTAGGCGTGCCTCGCCAATCTGGTCGCACAGGTCGCGGTTGCGGTCAGCCAGGTCGCGCACGGTGGCAAAGTCGAAGTTGGGGTCGCCCTCGGCGGTAAAGTATTCGGTTTCGAGCACCTTAAGGGCCTCCTCGCCCTTCTGGCGCTCGGACTCCATGGCGCCGTGATCGCCATAGATAAACATGGGAATAAACGGCTGGCGCTCGTATTCGAGTGCTTGTGAAACGTTCATATAACTGCTCCTTGGATGGGCCGCGTCGTGCGGCTCGGGGTCATTAAGATGTGGCGAGATGATAGTTTACCATGGGCAACTATTGGCATCGCGCCTAGGACAACTACAATACCCTAGTTGACCGCTAGGACTTTTACAATGCTGCCGAAAGACACGAAAGGTTCCATCCGTCATGGATTTGCTGATTGATATTCTGCTCGACGCCGGCAAGGACACGCTCTCGCTGCTGCCGTTCTTGTTGGTGACGTATCTGGCCCTCGAGACCTTGGAGCACGTCGCGGGCGACCGCGTTAACGGGGCCATCAAGCGCGCCGGCGCCGCGGGTCCCGTGGTTGGCTCGTTGCTGGGTATGGTGCCGCAGTGCGGCTTTTCGGCCATGGCGGCAACGCTGTACGCCGGTCGCGTCGTGACCTTGGGCACGTTGGTGGCGGTGTTCCTTTCGACCTCCGACGAGATGCTGCCGCTGCTACTTGCCGAGCAGGTTCCCGTGCAGACTATGGCGATGCTTTTGGCTTCGAAAGCGCTGATCGCACTGGTCACGGGCTTTATCTTAGATGCCGCCATTCGCGGTCTGCGCCGCAACGCTCGCGCGCATGCGGCGATTCGCCGTACCGTGCTGGGGACCGCTGCCAATCCGGCTCATGTGAACTGCGCGCACGACGACCATACCGGGGGCGACATCATTGATGAAGTGGCCGAGGCGGGCGTAAGTGCTGATCACATCCACGAGCTGTGCGAACGCGATCATTGCGGCTGTGACGAGGATGAGGACGAGCACGGGCACGACCACAGCCACGATCATGGTCACGCGGACGAGCACGAGCGCCACCACGACCACAGCCACTCCCACGAGGGCGCGCCCATCGTGTCGATCATCCGCAGCGCGATCTCGCATACCGTGCAGGTGTCGGTATTCATTTTCCTGGTGACGCTGATTCTGGTCGCCGTGCTCGAGACCTTTGGCGAGTCGGCTATCGAGCAGTTCCTGCGCGGCAACGAGACGCTTGCGGTCCTGGGCTCGTCGCTTGTCGGCCTGATTCCCAACTGCTCGGCCAGCGTCGTCATCACGCAACTATATCTGGAAGGTGCGCTGCAATTGGCGCCGATGCTCGCTGGCACGCTTATCTCCGCTGGCGTGGGCTACCTGGTGCTGTTCCGCACCAACCGCAGCGCCCGCGAAAACGCTGTGTTTCTGATCATGATGTATGTCATCGGCGCGGGCTGGGGCCTTATCCTTTCCGCCTTTGGGTTCTAAGTGGATGTTTGGGGCATGCCGTAAAACTAGGACATGCCATAAATTCCACCGCCATGACCTGGGCGTTGGATGCGCGCCAATCGGCAAAACAAAAAGGTAGATTTTTAGGCATGTCCCAAAAAATCTACCTTGGTTAGCGCAGCAGCTCGGTGAGGTTGCGCTTAAAGCGGGCCCGGTCTTCGCTGGTAAATGCCGCCGGACCGCGAGTGCGACCGCCGGCGCGGCGCACCTTCTTTTCCTCGTGGCGAATAAACAGTTGCATGTCGATGGTCGCCTTATCGTAGACGCGCCCGCGCACGCCGATGGCGGCGGCATCGCGCCCGAGCACCATGCTCGCCAAGCCAATGTCCTGCGTCACGACTACGTCGCCCGCCTGCAGGCGTTCGACAATGGCAAAGTCGGCGCTGTCGGCGCCCACGCTCACATCGAGCGTCGTGACCCAAAATCCGCGTCGCGCATGCTCGACGTCGCGCGGATCGTCGCGGCGAATGTGGCGTTCCAGGTTCTGTGTGCTGTTGCCGGCGATAACGACGGCGACGCCCGCCCGCCGCGCGCAGTCAATCGACTCGCGCGTGACCGGGCAGGCGTCTGCATCAATAAAGAGCGTTCGCGGCATCTAGTGCACCAGTTTGCCAAATTGAATAGCGCGAACAATCAGCGTTACGCCAAACACCAGCAGTGCGGCGCCGCTAAAGATGACGAGCATCTTGGCCGACCACAGCGGATAGATAAACACGAACATGCCGGCGATGATGGAGAGCGCGCCGCTCAGGATGGCGAGGGCGCGGTTGGACGAAAGCTCGGACTCCAGAATGGACATGACACCTTCGACAATCCAGCCAAAGCCGGCCACGATAACCACCATCGTGGTGAGCGTCGCGGTCGAGAAGGCCTGGTTGCGCAGGATTATGACGCCGCCCAAGATAATGAGCAGGTTGGAGATGATGCTCGTCACGCGCCAGCCGGTGGGCAGCAGCGGCTCAAAAATGGCAGTGAACAGCCTGATGGCAGCGGTGATTACAAAGTAAAAACCCAGGACAGTCGTCAAAAAGACGAGGGACTTGGCGGGTGCAAAAAGCAGCGCGATACCAGCAATGAGCGCCATGACGCCCGTGATGGCGTAAATCCAGCGTACGGCCTTGACGGCTTTGCCCGCCATGCTTTTCTCGTCAAATCCAAACTGGCTCGATTTTTGGTCATCGTTCTTAAAGATGCCCATAATGTCTCCTTTCCGTGCGGCGTAAGCCTTGATCGTTACAACCAGTATCGCCTAAAGGCGCTGGCGTATGGGTCGGGGAGGGCGAAACGTAACCCAAAGGCCCCGAATTGTTTCCGCTGTTCCCCACGTCGCGATTTTCTATTCAACAGGTGTAGAACATTGCAGCCCTGTTCGTTATTGCCTACGTTTTAGGTTAGATTTTCCTAAGAGCAATTGCCCGAAATTGGGGGTTCCTATGAACGAAGCAGTTCCCGCGGCGCCGGTAAGCGCCGAGTCGATGGCAAAGCAGGGTTGCGAAAAGCTCGGCTTGGACGCGTTTGATGCGTTGGTTCGCCGCGCCCGCACGTGCCGTCGCTTTGACGAGTCCATGCGCGTGCCGCGCGAGTTTTTGCTCGAGCTGGCGGAACTGGCGCACCTGGTTCCCTGCGGCGCCAATGCTCAGCGTCTGCGTTTTCATGTGGTAAGCGGTGCAGAGGACTGCGCGCGTGTATTTGACGAGCTTGCATGGGCCGGTGCGCTCAAGGATTGGCCGGGTCCCGATGAGGGCGAGCGCCCGACCGGCTACATCGCGATTCTTGCTGAGCGCGCCGTTCCGGGCAAGCCCGCCGCTCGCATTACCGAGGTCGACACGGGCATTGCCGCGCAGACGATGATGCTCGCCGCCCGCAGCGCCACGCCCGAGGTGGCAGCCTGCATGTTCAAGGCCTTTACGCCCCGCGCGATCGATGCCATGGGGCTCGATAACGACAAATATGAGCTCAAGCTGATCATGGCGTTTGGCGTTCCGGCCGAGACGCAGGTGATTGATGCGATCGATTCCAACCCCGACGGCTCAATTAATTACTGGCGCGACGAGGCGCAGGTGCACCACGTACCCAAGCGCCCGCTTGCCGACGTACTGGTGTAGCTGAGCGTCACCGCGGTGTGATCCGGCGGTAAACCACCACAAAGGTACCTGTCCCCTTTGCGGTGGTGCGAGGGGAGGACGTGTGGCAGATTTGTATTTGGTGCGGCATGGGCAGACTGAGCTCAATGTGCAGAACATTTTGCAGGGTGGGCACGATTCGCCGCTTACGGCGCGCGGGCGCGAGCAGGCGCTGGCGACGCGCGCGGCGTTTGAGGCGCGTGGCGTGACCTTTGACCGTGTGTATTCCTCGCCGTTGGGCCGGGCGCGGCATACGGCTGAGCTAATTGCTGGTGAGGGCCGCTCGATAGAGCTGGTCGATGACCTGCGCGAGTGGCATTTGGGCTCGCTGGAGGGCACATCAAATCGCGAGATGCCGCCGCAGCCCTGGGGTGATTATCCGGTTGCCTTTGGTGGCGAGTCGGAAAGTGAGCTTCAGTCGCGCATGGTCGCGGCGCTGTCCCGCATCATGGCCAGGCCGCAGCACGACTGCGTGCTGGCGGTTTCCCACGGCTCAGCCTGCCAGGAGTTTCTTGAGTATGTGACTGGCGAGGGGGAGCTACCCGACAACGGCGCCGTGCTTCATTTTGGCTATTGCGACGGGGCGTTTTCGCTCCTTGATTGGTAACGAACGAAAGGACCCCTATGAATAAAGATCTGTATCTGGTCCGTCATGGACAGACGATATTCAACCTCAAGCGTATCATTCAGGGGTGGAGTGACTCGCCGCTTACGCAGTTGGGCTGCGACCAGGCGGCGCGCGCCGGCATGTTTTTACGTGCGCGCGGCATTGAGCCCGATCATGCCTACACCTCCACGCTTCATCGCACCGAGCAGACTATCGCCAACTTGTGGCCGGGCTTGGCGTACGAGCGCCTGGACGGCCTGCGTGAGTGGTTCTTTGGTGACTTTGAGGCCGAGCGCGTGATGCTCATGCCCGAGCGCCCGTGGCGCGACTTCTATCGCCAGTTTGGCGGCGAGGGCCAGATGCAGGTGCGCGAGCGCATGGTGGCGACGCTGACCGAGCTTATGCAGCGTCCGGACCATACGTGCGTGCTCGCGGTAAGCCATGGCTCGGCCATCAAGGAGTTCATGGACCACGTGAGGGGTGCGGCGGCCGACGAGCGCGATCGCGTGCCGGGCAACTGCTCAGTGCTGCATTTTGCGTTTGACGATGCGGCCGGTACGTTTGAACTGGTCGAAGTCTTTACGCAGGAAGACTACGCGCGCGAGCTGGGGCTTGAACCGCTTGTGGCTACTGCAGGTCCGCAGCGCGGATAACGCGAGCGTGGCGGCGCGGGTCGCCGGCATAACTTCTCGACGCAAAAGGGGCGGAGATGCATGTACCTGCTGCATCTCCGCCCCCTGTTTGTTGGGCTGCCGATTTTTGTGCTGGACGGTCTGGTCTTGCTAGAACCGCGCGACCTGGTGCGTGAGCAGACCCGTCGGAACCTGCGGCACGCCGCCGCTGGCCTGCGCGGCGGGGAAGAGTACAGCTACGGCAAAGTTGAACGGCTCTTTGCCCGTGTAGGTGCCGGCGGCACGGGCATCGTCGGTCAGGAGCTGTGATGCCCCGACCAGCGCGGCGGCGTAGGTAGGGTCGTCGACCAGTGCTGGCTCCGGTGCTTGGTCGAGCATAGCGCGGATGGCCCCGACGGCGTCCTCGCGCTTGACCTCCCACGCGCGGTGCGTAATGCCCGCGGGGTCGGTGACGGCGTAGAGCGACGCGCCCTCTTTGGCGGCGCCCAGGATGATATCCATGACGGGCGAGGCCTCGTAGGCGAGCGACACGGGACGAGGCTGAACTTTGAGTTCGGCGATCGCGTGCGCAGCGGCGGCCACGTCAGCGCTGGCAACGCCCTTGCCGCCCGCAAGTACACTCGTCGGGCAGATCGCCACGACACCTGTTACGCGCCCCGGCTCGCCCGAGCATTCGTACACGTAATACGCCGCACCCGGGTCCTTGAGCATCAGGCCATCGGCAATGGCTCCGCGCAGAGCATCGTTGCCGCTCAGGATGCTGCCCATTGCAGGCAGCGCCTCGAGCACGCGGTCCTGAGCCGGGCGGATGCAGGGAAACGGAAGTGCTTTCATGGGCGGTCCTAACGCACGAGTCGGTTTGTTCGCGGCTTATTATGCCCCAACTTGGCCGCTCGCGTCCCAGAGCACGTTATCGGCGAGCGCGATGAGCACGTTCTGGCAGCGAACGATATCGGCGTGGGGCACATATTCGTTGGGCTTGTGCGCGAGCGCGAGCGATCCGGGACCGTAGCTCATGCAATTGCGGTTACCTGTCTTGCCGGCAATGACGGCGGTGTCGGTGTAGCCGGTAAAGAAGCCGACGGTTGCGTCCGCGTCCGTCACGTCATCGGCGGCACGCTTGAGCGCTGCTAGAAGGGGAGAGTTCGGGTCGCGCTCGATGGCGGGGCGGTCGCCCGTCACGGTGTAGCTGCCATGGCAACCGGGAATGGCGGCTTTGGCGACGGCGATGGCCTGCTCTACCATGCGCGTCGCGGCGGCCGTATCGGTCGGCGGGGTCAGGCGCATGTCGACCCAGGCTTTGGCGCGGTCGGGTACGACGTAGGGGCGATATCCGCCCTCGATTTGGCCAAACGTGATGGTCGAAGACCCCAGCTCATCGTGCGCGGGCAGCGCCACAAACGCGCGACGGAGCGAACACACGACCTCGGCCATGGCGGCGACGGCATCCGCGCCCTTCCACGGCTGGCTCGCATGCGCCGTTACGCCAGCCATTTCAATCTCGAACCACGTGCGCCCCTTGTGCGCCACCTGGATCTGTCCGTCTGTGGGTTCGGTGTCCAGCACCCATTCACGCGAGCCGACCCAGTCAGCATCGATCGCGGCTTCTGAGCCGCGCATAAAATCTTCTTCGTCGACCGAGCAGATGAGCGAAAAGCCGTGGCGGGGCAGCTCGCCTTCTGCCGCCACGCGCTCGAGCGTATGGACCAGTGCGGCAATGGCGCAGGCTAGGCCACCCTTCATATCGCAGGTGCCGCGGCCATAGAGTTTATCGTTGCGCACGATCGCTCCGAGCGGCGGAATGTCCGCGTCCCAGCCATCGCCCAGCGTAACGGTATCCATATGGCAGATATAGACGAGCCGTGGCTCGTCGCTCAGTCCCGGCACGGTGACCATAAGGTTGCGGCGCCCGGGCAGCACCTCGAGTTCCTCAACCTGCACGGCATGGAGCACCGGATGACTCAGCTGCGCCAACCGTTCCTCAGCCAACGCTTTGATATAGCGCTCAATCTCGTCCTCATACGCACCCGGGTCTGAGCTGTCGATCCGCACGAGTCCTTGCGTAAGCCGCCAAGCAAAATCTGTATCAACCATAGGCACCTCACAGATAGTTAGGTAAACATACAGATTGTATGCCAAGAAGCGGCTCGGTGCATTTAATGGAGTGCTCACAAAAACGGGGGCGCCTCTCGTGCGAAAGGCGCCCCCGCGGGCATTCAATGTCAGTGACGGGCAGGCCACATGGGGAACTGCCCGTCAGATCAGCCGGCGCTATTTGATTACGCGCACGCGATACATCGACGGAATCTGCTTGAGCGCCTCGATGGTGCTGCTGTCCAGGTGCTCGTCGGTGTCGAACATGGTGTAGGCGTTCTCGCCAGCGGACTCGTTGGTCATACGCTGCACGTTGGCGTTGTCCTTGGCGAGAATGGCCGTGATCTGGCCGATCATGTTGGGCACGTTGGCGTGCAGGCAGGCGATGCGGCTTGCGGCGCGCGCCTTGCCCATGCTGCAGGCGGGGTAGTTGACGCTATGTGCGATGTTGCCGTTCTCCAGGTAATCCTTGAGCTCGCTGATGGCCATGTCTGCGCAGTTGGCCTCGGCCTCGCCGGTGCCGGCGCCCGAGTGCGTGGTGATAAACGTATTGGGCATCTTGACGGTCTTGGGAGTGGCAAAGTCGCAGCTAAACCAGCTGAGCTTGCCTGCACGCAGGGCGGCGTCGACGGCGTCCTCGTCAATGATGGTCTCGCGTGCGTAGTTGATGAGCACGGCGTCCGGTGCCAGCAGGTTAATCTGCTCGGTGCTGATCATGCCGATGGTGTCGGCCTTGCTGGGCACGTGCACGGTGAGGTAGTCGCAGCCGCGGCAGAGATCCTCGAGCGTGCCCACGCGCTGCACCTCGCGGCTCAGCACCCACGCGTGCTCAACGGAAATGAACGGATCGTAGCCATAGACGTCCATGCCCAGATCGACGCAGGCGTTGGCGACCTTGGAGCCCACGTTGCCCAGGCCGATGACACCGATGCGCTTGCCCTTGAGCTCGCGGCCCACAAAGGCCTTCTTGGCCTTTTCGGCATCGACCTGGATCTCGGGGTCGTCGGCGTTGTCGCGCACCCAGTTCATCGATTGCACCACGCCGCGGCTCGAGAGCACCAGCATGCCTAGGACGAGCTCCTTGACGGCGTTGCTGTTGGCGCCGGGGGAGTTAAAGACGACGACGCCCTTCTTGGCGTACTCCTCGACGGGGATGTTGTTGACGCCGGCACCGCAGCGGGCGATGGCGCGGATGCCCTCGGGCAGCTCGTAGCCGTGCAGGTCGGTCGAGCGCATCAGGATCGCGTCGGCCTCTTCGGCGGTGCTCACAAATTCGTAGCCCTCGCCAAACTCGACTTTGCCGTCCTTGGTGATATCGTCGATGGTCTTAATCTTACGCATGGAAAAACTCCTTAGCAGGTTTTGATCTAAACAGGGTGGTTTGAGATGGCTGGTCGGCCCGCGTGCTGCGGGCTAGTTAGATCGCGGGCTCAAACTATGCTGCGCTTCGAAGTCCTTCATGTACGAGGCCAGTGCCTGCACATCTTCCATGGTTACGGCGTTGTAGACGCTAGCGCGCATGCCGCCTACCAGACGATGGCCCTTGACGTTTTGAATCTGGTGCTCGGCCGCGCCTGCGACAAAGGCCGCGTCGAGCTCGGCGTCGCCGGTACGGAACGTGACGTTGGCGATGGAGCGACTGTCTGTCTGCGCGGTGCCGTGGAATAGTTTACTGTGCTCGAGCAGGTCGTAGAGCAGATTGGCCTTGGCCCAGTTGCGCTCGGCCATGGCGGCAAGTCCACCGGTCTGTTCAACCCAACGGAACACCTTGCCGCACACGTAGATGCCAAAGGTGTTGGGCGTGTTGAGCATGGAGCCCTTGGCGGCCTGGGTCTTAAGGTCCAGGTACTGCGGCGTCTGCGCAAAGGCGGGGCCATCTGCGATGAGATCGTCGCACACGATGACCACGGTCACGCCCGCGGCACCGGCGTTTTTCTGCGCGCCGGCGTAAATGAGCCCGTAGCGCTCAACGTCGAGCGGCTGCGACAGAAAACAGCTCGAGACATCGGCGACCAGCGGCACATCGCCGCAAGCGGGCAGCTCGTGGTACATGGTGCCAAAGATGGTGTTGTTCTGGCAGATGTAGACGTAGTCGAGCCCGTCGCCCGCGGCCTCGTCGGCAATGCGCGCGTTGATGTCGGCCATGTTGGGAATGCGGTCGAAGTTGGTGTCCTCGGAGCTCGCGAGTAGCACGGCCTCGCCGTACTTGGCGGCTTCTTTGTATGCCTTGTTGGCAAAGTTGCCGGTCACGATGTAGCCGGCGCGGCCGCGGCGCATGAGGTTCATGGGGATGCCCGCAAACTGCAGCGTGGCGCCGCCCTGCAAAAACAGGACGCGGTAGTTGTCGGGGATGCTCAGCAGGCGGCGCAGAGTTGCCTCGGCGTCGTTGATGATCTGCTGGTACATGCTAGATCGATGGCTCATCTCGAGCACGGACATGCCGCAACCGCGGTAGTCCATCATCTCGTCGGCGATCTCGGCGAGCACGCTTGCGGGCAGCGCGGCCGGGCCAGCTGAGAAGTTGTGCACACGTGCCATCTTCTAGTTCCCCCTCGTAGTCGTTTGAACGTTCGGGATACTTTAGCACAGTGGAGCGCCAGGCGCGACCGCATCACGGTAAAACTCGACTGCGCCGCTATGATTTACAGGATGGTTACATGGGGGAGGGCTTATCTCGAGGCTCGCATCCGATCCGCCTCGGTCTTCGCTTGTTTCCAGGGGCGCACGCGACCGTTGGTGAGGTCGTCGTAACCATGAGCGATGGTACGTTGAATGTGATCTTCGCGTTCCTGAATGGTAGTTAGCGCGCGCGTCTGATCAGAAATAGGCTTTACGACAGGCATATGAAACTCCTTACATAGAATCATATGTATAACTCTATGTTGAGTGTAGCGGAGGATGGCGTTGGGCGTGTGCGTGCCTGCATTCGTAAGCGCGGTTGTCTGGCAAGTGTGATTTGGGGCGACCTCGTTAAAGTTTCTAAGCTGCGAAAATGACCGTTAACCGGATTAAATTTTGTTGCTCAACATTTGACACTCTGGGCGTGGTAACTTTTTTACCAACAGGTATGATTATTGTCATGTGCGCCGCGCCTGCCTGCCGGGTTGCGGCGCACTTGTGACAGCCTTTGACACCCTTGGAGCGTGTACTGTGGATGTAACCACAAAAAGCGTTCGGGGGGGTGCTCACCCGCGAGCAATTCCTCCCGCATGAGATGCGCATCGTCGCTGCCCTTCGTATGCAGGGCGCAAGCGACGAGCAGGTCATTGTACGCGTAAAGAGCGAGAACCTCTTTCAATATCCCACGGAGCGCATGGTCGCCAACCGCGCAACCGTGTGCCTTCGCCGCCTTGACGCCATGGTGCCCACGGACGCCGTATGCGCCGCGCGCGGCATCGACCCCAAAACCGCCGTCGAGGCTGCGTCATCCCTAACCAGGCTCATGACATCCGGCACTCCCACGCAGGCGGACCAGGCCATCTTCTACAGCATGATCTGCCGCTACGATATCGTGCGCGAGCTCGTGCTCGTCGAGGTAGGGGAGCGCCTACAAAACTTCGATTATGCCTTTACGGCGGTTGACCTCAACGCCTTTATGACACGCTTTACCACGGAATATCCGGACGCGGCCCGCTGGACTGAGGCCACGGTCAAGCGCATTAAGGGCTCGCTCCGCCAGACGCTCCGCCATGCCGGCCTTATCGGCGAGGGCCAGGGCCCGGAGTCCGAGCGCCTGTCACCACTCTTCCTCGATTCCGATGTCGAGCGAGCCTTGGTTCAGCTGGGCGAGCAGTCGCTTATCGCGGCCCTTACCGGCAGGGCGGTGATGTAGCGTGGCTCCCGTCAAAAGCGCCGTCGACCCTGTTATCACCCCGGCGACTGATCTCACCACCAATATCGGTATCCATTCCCGCAAGAGCGTCGTGGCGGCGCATGCCCGCTCCGAGCGCGCCTGTCAGGAATTTGAGCGCCGTGCGCAGCTTCTGCGCGAGTGCCTGTGCAGCGAGGACTTTTTGGCCAACAAGGGCATAGGCAATGAGATCGGCTTCCACACTTTTTGCTATGACCCCGCGCTGGAGTTTGAGGCGCGTGCATTATTTGACACCCTTTCACGCGATGCCGAGGCCGACAAGCTTCCGTGCACGCTCAAGGTCGTGAACCTTTACGACGCCGTGCTGGCAATTCTCGAAAAGCGCCGTGTCCTCAAGGCTATCCCGCACCAAGAGGAGCGCCGCGGTACCCAGCGCGTGCTCGAGGACGTGGCCAAGTTCGCCTCGCCCGAGAAAGTCGCCGTGTACATCCTTGAGCAGACCGAGCCGTTCGCGCCCGGAGACGTCATTCTCCTCACCGGTGCAGGTGAGGTCTTCCCGTTCTTTCGCATGCACACGCTTCTCCACTGCATGCTTGCGGATTTTGATGAGGTTCCTGTGGTCGCCGCCTATCCGGGCAGTTTCAACGGCTCTTCTTTCCAGCTCTTTAACCGTCTGCCGGCCGACAACTACTACCGCGCCATCGATATCTCGTAAGCACGGCTCCCCGCAGACAAGGCACTGCCGCCGGCAACAACCCTTTGCCATACGTTCCCAAACCCAAAGGAGCACCCATGGACAACACGATCATTCGCGACCTCTTTGCAAAAGACATCAACCGCTCCATCAACGGCGTGGTCAAGGTCCAGGATTCAAAAGATGGGTCCATCCGCCAGGAGCTTGACGAGTACGTGGTGACGCGCGAGCTGCAAGGGCACCTTGCCACGTTCTTCAAGGCATACGGCGATGCCATCGATGTGCCCACCGACAAGATCGGCGTGTGGATCAGTGGCTTCTTCGGTTCCGGTAAATCGCACTTCCTCAAGATGCTGAGCTACCTGCTCGAGAATCGCCAGATCGGTGGCATGAGCGCCATTCGCTACTTTGACGGAAAGATCGTCGACCCCATGGTCGCGGCTGCCATGGAGCGCGCCTGCTCGGTGCCCACGCAGGCCATCCTCTTTAACATCGATAGCAAGGCGGGCCAGTGGAAGCAGGGTGATACGGCTCCCACGGCGCTGCTTCGCGGCTTTGAGCGCATGTTCTACGAGGCGCGCGGCTTCTACGGCGAGGACCTCAAGCTTGCAAAGCTCGAGGACTACATCGATTCCCTGGGCAAGACCCGGGAGTTCCGCGAGGCCTTTGAGCGCGTCAACGGCGAGTCTTGGCTCCAGACCCGCGATACCTACAGCTACTTTGAGGACGACGTCGTCGAGGTGCTGCAGAGCGTGCTCGGCATGAGCGAAAAGGCCGCATGGAACTGGCTCGAGGGTTCTGAGGACGAGGTTTTGGCCCCTGATGTCTTTGCCAAAAAGGTCAAGGACTACGTAGACGCTCAGGCAGCGGCCCACGGCGGCAACTTCCGTTTGCTCTTTATGGTCGACGAGGTGGGTCAGTTTATTACAAACGACAAGGACCCAAGCCTTATGCTGAGCCTTCAGACCATCGTCGAGGAGCTGGGTGCCGCCTGCGGTGGCCGCGTGTGGGTGATGGTTACGAGCCAGGAGGCCATCGACAACCTGAGCCTGCCCGTGGGCAACGACTTTTCAAAGATCCAGGGCCGCTTCAATACCCGCCTTTCGCTCTCCAGCTCCAGCGTGGACGAGGTCATCCAGCGCCGTGTGCTCGAGAAGACCGCGCCGGCGGCCGATATGCTTGCACAGGTCTACGAGCAAGATGCCGCCGTGCTTAAAAACAACTTTACCTTTGAGGGTGGATCGCGCTCCGACCTTGCCGGCTACGCCAACTCCAAGGATTTTGTGGCCAGCTACCCGTTTGTGGGCTACCAGTTTAAGCTCCTGCCCGACGTGATGACCGAGGTGCGCAAGCACGGTGTCAAGGCCAAGCACATGTCAACGGGCGAGCGCTCCATGCTGAGCGCGTTCCAGGAGAGCGCTCAGGCCATCCAGTATGACCAGACCGGTGCACTCGTGCCGTTCTGGTGCTTCTTCGACACTATCTCCAAAGACCTTGAGCACGGCATCAACCAGGTGGTCGACCGCGCGGTCCGTGCGGCCGAGGACGCAAAGGGCCTTGAACCCTACGACGTTCAGGTGCTCAAGCTCCTGTACCTGATTCGTTACATCGGCTACGTTAAGGCCACGGTCGAGAACATCTCCATCTTCATGATCGACGGCCTCGACGTGGACATGCGCGCCCTCAAGGACCGCGTCAAGGAGTCCCTTGCCCGGCTGGAGCGCGAGAACTACGTGGCGCGCCAGGGCGATACCTATAGCTTCCTCACCGACGAGGAGCAGGAGATAGCGCAGGAGATCGCACGCACCCCAATCGATAACGCGCAGGTGATCGAGTCTATCAAAAAGCGCCTGTTCGACAGCATCTACACCGCGCGTAAACTCAACCGCGGGGCCAACGACTTTCCTTTTGACCGCTATGTGGACGGCTCAATCCACGGTGCCAGCATGGGCGGCATGGAGCTTTGCGTGGCGACTATGGCGAGCGATCTGGGCCGTGCGGACGATACCGAGCTGGCCTTGGCTTCTTCGGGCAAAGCCATCGTGGCTTTGAGCGACGAGGCGGATTATTGGGAGACGCTCGTCAACGCCGCCAAGATCCGCAAGTACGCCAAGACGCGAAATCTCCAGGAGCTTCAGCCGAGTACGCGCCAGATCGTCGAGTCCAAGATGCGCGAGGCAGCCTATACGAGAAAGAGGCCGATGTCCTTTTGAGCGAGGCCGTACTCCATGCACGTTGCGCGGTCAACGGCCGCATAATTGAGGTCCGCGCGGCCAAACCCGCTCAGGTCTTTGAGCAAGTGCTGGCGCAGCTGTGCGATGTGGTCTTTGAAAAGGCCGACTATATCGGCGCGCCGGTCACGAGCGATTCCGATATCCGCTCCACTCTGGCGGGCAACGTTCAAGCGGGGCTCGCTGGCATGGACGCGGGCAACACGCGTGCGCTCAAGGAGGTCGAGGATTACCTCAAAGTTCAGCACCAGCGCCACCTGGATACCGCTATGGGCGATATCCAGCGCAGGTACCAGCAAAAGCCCTATGGCTGGCGCGAGGTTGACATCGCAAATGTGGTGGCGCAGCTTGTAGTGGAGCAGCGCGCGCAGGTGCTGTTTGGCGGTCAGACGGTTCAAGCTAACGACAGCCGCATGGTGTCGCTCCTGCGTAAGGATGCCGATAAGGCCCAGGTGCGTTTGCGCGTGCGCATGAGCGACCGGTTGCTGCGCGCCACGGGCGAGCTTATGCGTGGCCTGTTTGATCTCAAGACCGTGCCCTCCAACGAGGATAAGCTCGTGGCCGAGCTCAAGGAGCGCCTTGAGGGCTTGCGTGAGGTGTGCGTCGCCATGGCACGCGACTACTACACGGGTATCAAGCCGGCCTACCCGTATCCCGGTGAGGACGAGTGCGAGAAGATGCGCTCGGAGGTGGTCGACGTTCTTAAGGACCAGAGCGATTCCGAGGCGTTCTTGACCACGTTCACCAAGCACGAGGACCGCCTGTTCGATGCCAAGGAAGACTTTGACAAGGTGGTTGAGTTCTTCGAGTCCAACCAACGAACAGCGTTTGACCACGCCAAGGATTTCTTGAGCCGCACCGAGGGCATCGAGTATGCCTCCGATGACATTCCCAACGCTGTGGAGAACGTGGCAAAGGTACGCGAGATCCTCAAAGACCCGAAGCCCTACGGCCGCATTAAAGACCTTCAGCCGTTGATGGCACCCGTCGAGGAAGACATCAAAAAGCACCTGGGCATTCGCCGCAACGAGTTCTTGTGTCGTATCGAAAACGACCTGCAGGATTTGCGGAAGCAGGCCGAGAGCCAAGAAGGTTTTGTCAAGCAGGCCAAGGATGCCATCGCGGACGCCAACACCAGGTATGAGTCGTTCAAGAACCGCGCCCATGGCGTCCAGAGCCTCAACGAGCTTAACGCCCTCGCGGCAAACTGGGAAAACTGGATCGTTGCTGCAACCAACAAGATATACGACGCCGTGGATGAGGCCCGCATGCGAATGGACAACGAGCGCCGCACCACTGAGGTCACGAGTACGGGTGAGGTGGTCAAGAAGATCTCCAACAAGGGCGCCGCATCGTCTGCGCCCGTGCCCGCGTCTAAACCCCAGCGCAAGATCAAGACCGTGCGCCGCGCCGATTTGGCCAAGCCGAGTCGCCTCTTGTCCGCAGAGGACGTGGAGCGCTACGTGGACGACCTGCGCTCTCGCCTTATGCAGGAGCTCGCTGCAAACGACGAGATTCGTATCAACTAACTCGCGGGGCCACCGGTGCCAAAGCGAGCACCGGTGGTTTATGGCGTTTAGAAAGGCTCATCAACCATGAACGATTCTGCTCTTAAGAGCTTCTGCACCTGGGCCCGTACAGAGCTCGTCAAAGGCGTGGAGGCACAGATGGTGCGCTACGGCATCACCGAACCTGCACCTTCGCCCGTTGGGTCCGAGACCGTCAACGGCCTGCCCCTAAGTCCTGCTGAGGTTGAGCAGCGTGACGAGCTGCTGCGCATACAGACAGAGGTGGGTCACGAGGCGCTGCGCGATCGAGCGGCCTACACCTGGTTCAACCGCATCGTGGCCATTCGCTTTATGGATGCACGCGGATGGCTCCCCAGCCGTATGCGCATGCTGAGCCGTGCGGACGGCAGCCATGGTAGCGAGGCCGTGGAGAATGCTCTGGACGTGGAGATAACGACGGCCGATACCGATCGCATAGCCGAGCTCAAAATGGCGGGCTTGGATGAACCGTTGTGGCGCTACCTGTTTGTTGCTCAGTGCGAGGAGCTTGCCGATTGCCTGCCGGGCGTCTTTGAACGCGTGGGCGGAGCCATGGAGCTGCTGTTGCCCCAGGGCCTCATGATGGCTGACAGTGTGGTGGGCAAACTCAATGCCGTCCTCGCTGACGAGGACTGGCGCGAGGGCGTGACCGTTCTGGGCTGGATGTATCAGTATTACAACGCTGACGTTAAAGACGAGTTCTTCAAGTCCAAGCGCAAGGCAGCGGCGGCGGATATCGCACCTGCCACGCAGCTCTTCACCCCCGAGTGGATCGTGCGCTATATGGTCCAGAACTCGCTCGGCCGTCTGTGGATGCTCAACAATCCGGGGAGTTCGCTGCGCGAGCGCATGGAGTACTACATCGAGCCCGACGAGGAGCACGAGGACTTCATCTACATCTCGAGCCCCGAGGAGATCACGCTCTGCGACCCGGCGTGCGGCTCGGGCCATATCCTGGTCTATGCGTTTGAGCTGCTTTTTGCCATGTACGAGGAGCGCGGCTATCGTGAGCGCGAGATTCCCGAGCTCATTCTTACTAAAAACCTTGCAGGCATGGAAATCGATTCCCGCGCGGCACAGATCGCGGAGCTGGCGCTTGCCATGTGCGCCCGCGAGCACGACCGTCGCTTCTTTAGGCGTGGCGTTCGCGCCGACGTTACCGTGCTCTCGAGCATCCCGCTAGGGGAGGACGAGCTGCCGGGTAACAAGAAGCTCGCCGAGGAGCTGAGTCATTTGGGCGAGATCGGTTCGCTGCTCAATCCTTCAGAGGACGAGATCGACGAGCTCAAGGCTGCCGCCGCGAGTTGTTCCGATGACCTTTTTGCCGCTACGGCCAAAACTAAGCTCGAAAGCGCTGCCGCCATCTGCGAGAAGCTGTCCCATCGTTTTACCTGCACCGTTGCGAATCCTCCGTATATGGGCAGCAGCAGCTTTAATCCATTCATGAGCAAGTGGATCAAGAAGAACTACCCCGACGTGAAGAGCGACCTCTGCACGTGCTTTATCGAGCGCGGTTTTAACCTTGTCGAGGATAAGGGCTACGCCGCAATGGTTACCATGCAGAGTTGGATGTTCCTGGGCAGCTTTGAGAAGATGCGCGCCAAGGTTATCGACAACAAGACAATCGTTTCCATGGCCCATCTGGGACCTCGCGCGTTTGATGCTATCGGCGGCGAGGTCGTCAACGTTACAGCTGACGTGATCTACAACCAGCATTCGGACGCCGAGGGCGCCTATGTGCGCCTTGTTGATATCAACGGCTCTGAGGCCAAGAGGCTCAAACTGGTCGAGGCCATCCAAAACCCTGATTGCGGCTGGTTCTACCGCTGCGACGCCGGCACCTTCAAGCAAATCCCCGGCACCCCCATAGCCTACTGGGCCAGTGACGCTCTTCTGGATGCGTTTGGAAACGCAAAACAGCTCAGTGAGTATGGCAAGCCGCGCCAAGGGCTTGCTACTGGCGAGAACGCTCGTTTCGTTCGCGAGTGGTGGGAAGTCGATGATTGCAAGAGCGTCTATTCCTGTGGATCTATTCAAGAGTCGATTGAAAACGCTTGCAAATGGTTCCCCTACAACAAGGGAGGCGATTTTCGTAAATGGTACGGTAATAATGAATGCGTTATCAATTGGGAGAGCAATGGCCACCTAGTTCGAGAGTTCGCGGGTTCGGTGATTCGAAATCCCGACTGTTTTTTTATGCCTTCGATTACATGGTCAAAAATCTCGAGCGGGTCTATTGCGTTTCGTTTTAAGCCTGCTGGGCATATCTTTGATGTGGCGGGCACGAGCGTTTTTAGCGACGAGGAGTCACTCAAGTATCTCCAGGGAGCTTGTAACAGCTCCGTGATTATGCGTGTCGCAAGCATGCTCTCGCCGACGCTTAATTTCGAGGTAGGCCAAATCGCAACCTACCCGATCATTCAGAACGAGGAACAGGAGCCGTTGGTCAACGACATGGTCGACTCGTGCCGCGAACTATCAAAAACCGATTGGGATTCGTTTGAAACCTCTTGGGATTTCAAACATAACCCTTTGGTGTAGGTGCTGGTTATGGACAAAGCCTGTATATCTTCATTTCATATGTCTCTGCATGAATCTAGCTATTGGACTCCGGATGAGATTTCTTCTATTTGGGATTTCTTTGTGACTAAATCTGTAGCTAACTCTGCCTCTCAAAGAAGAACCGCCTCTGATTATGGATTGAAACAATTGCCATTCGATACTCTTCTTGAGTATGAAGGGGTGCCTTCCGGGAAGCGTGAATTACTTATGGCTGATAATCTTGGAGATGTGATTGAGGAATATGGATTTAAAACAACTGTAAATCAAAAGTCGGCTGATGGAGTTAAACAAGAGATTGAAGCTCCGATTGATATCGTTAGTCCGAGGGTCCTCTGTATTCAACCTTATACAATCTCTGGTCGCAAGGGTCCCGAACCTAAAGACTCAGGTAAAGGAATGACTTTACTAACTCATATCCGCAATTCACTTGCACATGGGTGTACGTATTACTTCCCTAATGGAATGATGCTTCTCGAGGATAAAGCTGGTGGTTCAAGTGGAAAAACGACTGCCATGATGCTTCTGCCTCAAAAGGCGTTTACCGACTGGATAAAGGCGATTGATATTGACGCTCGTTTTTATTTTAAGGACGCTGGCAGAGGCGAATTTGAAAAGCTCATTCATAGAAAGAGCAACAAACACTAGGGAATTAATAAACGACGCGCTTTAATCCGTAAAGAATTTAAATCTGTTAATTGTTTAGCTGGCTAGTGCAAATTTTAAATTTGCATAGCCGCACTTTTCAACAAAGAAAGGGCGGTCTGTCATGGCCACTTTACTTCAAGATAAATACGAGGCTCGCAAGGCCGAGGTCAATGCTCGCTTTGAGCAGCTTCGCACTAACGAAGAGGAGCTCAACCGAATCTTTGCCAAGATCTACAACATGGAGGGTGAGGTGCCCATCGAGGTCGAGGATAAGTTCGTTTCGGTGGCGCGCATCTTCGATACCGCAGATGAGATTCCCGAGAGCTATAAAGGCAACAAATACGTGCGCACTAAGCGCGACGAGATCACCTCGCTCATAAGCTATGCCGTGGGCTGCATGTTTGGCCGCTATTCGCTGGATGTGGACGGGCTGGTCCTGGCCGATCAGGGCGCCACGGTCGATGACTATCTGGCCAAGATGCCCAACTCTGATCATGTGACCTTTATGCCCGATAGCGATAACGTGCTGCCCATTACCGATGACGAGTACTTTGACGACGACATCGTGCGCTACTTTATCGACTTTGTGCGCACCGTGTATGGCGAGGAGACGCTTGAGCAGAACCTGGCCTTTATTGCCGAGGCACTCGGCGGCAAGGGTACCTCGCGCGAGGTAATCCGCACCTACTTTTTGAAGGACTTCTTTAAGGACCACTGCCAGACCTATAAGAAACGCCCCATCTACTGGCTGTTCGACAGCGGTAAGAAGAACGGTTTCAAGTGTCTTGTTTACATGCATCGCTATCAGCCCGACCTGTTGGCTCGCATCCGCACCGACTATGTGCATGAGCAGCAGGAGCGCTATCGCTCGCAGATCGGCTATGCCAACGATGCCCTTGCCAGTGCCGAGCGCGGCGAGCGCGTGCGCTTGGATAAGCGCGTCAAAAAGCTCAACGACCAGCTCAAAGAGACCATTGGCTACGAGGAGAAGCTGCATCACTTGGCAGACCAGATGATTAAGATCGACCTGGATGACGGCGTCAAGGTCAACTACGCCAAGTTTCAGGATGTGCTGGCGAAGATTAAGTAACTGCAGATACGGTAAGGATATTCATGCCCAAGATCGATGTAGAAGAACAGCTCAAACTGCGGTTTTTGCAACCGTTGCCCGCATGTATGCCCCGCCGTGTGGTGGTTTGGCACGATGCGGACGGCGAGTTTGCCCCTGAGTTTGAGCGATTGGCCGCCGAGGGTTTCGACGGCGCGGGGGCCGATGCTGGCGTTATGCCCGCTCACGGTGACTTTGAGCGCCCGGTCCGGTTTGTTGAGGCCTGCGAGGGCCGCATGTTTGCCGTTAAGAAGCTTATCAACCGCGATGACCTTGCGAGCGATATCTTGCTGTATCGCCGTTGCCCGCGCGGCAGGCTTGAGGGCGATTGGCTTGCCGATGTCGAGCTGTATGCCGATCGGTTCCAGGCTGACTATCTTTCGCTTTTGGCCGATCAGCTTGGTATCGAGAACATCGATGCCGTGCGCGAGAGTCTGCGCGACCACAAGGCGTTCTTTGATGCCAAGACCCGCTGCGCTAAGTTTGCCGCGTGTGTTCCGCATGCCTCGGGCGCATCCGATATCGAACTCGGCATCCTTACGGTGATTTTTGGCGGTAAAGAGCTTGGTGACGCGCGCCCCGCGTTTGTGCTGCGTGGCTGTATGACCATGCTGTTGCACGAGGGTCCCGAGGCGCTGGCCGAGTTGATGGACAAGTACTGCGTGCGCGATGTGCTCTCTGCCTTTATGCTTCGCTGCTATGGGTTTGAAGGACCGCTGTATGAGCGCGACTCATTGCTTATGCTTTCATCCCATGTGCTCCTTACGGCGGCGTCTACCGCGCTTCCCGAGGGGGCGCTCAAGGGACTCGAAAGCTATGTGGCTCCCGCCTACGGCCCCTATTGCCTTGAGGCGGTGCGCACGTGGGACCAGGCCGCCGATACCCAGGCATCGAGCGAGGACCTATTTGAGATTTGCCGTTTAGTCGAGGACGCCCGCGGGCTCTTTGCGCGGTTTGAGGCCCTGCCGATCGATGCGCTTGCCTCGCTTGATGTGTTCCCGTGCGTCAATGAGGCCGTGCTCTCGCAGTTGTTCTGCTCGTTTGCCCAGGGTGCGGACCGCGTTGAGGACGCACACGCCTTTGTGGCGCGTCGCTGCGACCTAAGCTGGTACCACCGTGTCGAGAGCTACTTTGGCTTGCTTGCCGCTGTGGCCGATATGTGCGCATTTAGGCAGGCACATGCGGGCGGGTTCCATCTGGCGCAACCCCAGCAGGTGTGGGATGCCTATACGTCCGATTGGTATTCCATGGATGCTGCCTATCGCCATATGTGCACCGCGTATTTGCGGGCGCGCTCTATCGAGTGCGATGTGCTCGAGGAGCCTGCCCGAGCCGTGGTGGACTGGGCGGAGAATCTCTACAGTAACTGGTTTTTGGCGGATGCCAATGCCTGCTGGGCGGCTGCTGCGCAAGGGGAGTGGGCCGATTGCGGCTACATCGATGGTCCCGCACGGCAGGATGAGTTTTACTGGCATGTGCTGCCCGCCTTTGTGGGTTCTGCCAAAACAACGGTCGTTATCGTGAGCGATGCGCTGCGCTATGAGGTTGCCCGCGACGTTGCGGCGCTGCTCGAGCGCGAACGCGGCGGCAACGTCAAGGTCTCTAGCATGCAGGCGGTCTTTCCCTCCATTACCGAGGTGGGCATGCCTGCGCTGCTGCCGCACCAGGTGCTTGAGCTTGCAGAGGATGGCGCGTTTGTGTTGGCTGACGGTATGCCCACTGCGACGACTCCGCAGCGCGAGGCCGTACTTACCCACGTTGAGCCCACGGCCCGCGCTTTGCGCTCGAGCGCATACCTCAACATGGCGGGAACCGAGCGCAAAGCGCTGCTCAAAGACTCCAGGCTCGTTTATCTCTACCACAACAAGATCGATGCCACGGGCGAGAAGGCAGCTACGCAGGATGACGTTTTCGATGCCTGCGCGGACACCGTGGAGGAACTTGCCGCGTTGGCGCGCCGCGTGTGCACCGACGCCCCGGGCGCGCGTGTTGTTATGACGGCGGATCACGGCTTCATCTACACGCATCGTGAGCTCAACGAGTGCCAGATGCTCGGCAAGCCAGACCTTCCCTTCCTTGACGCTCCTGTCATGCACGGCAAGCGTCATCTGGTGGTGCCCAACGAGGCCGTGGCCAAGCTTTCGGAAGAGGCATGCGAGGTGTTTGTTAATGTTGGCATGGGACGTTTGGGCGCCGGTTTTGAGGGGTTTGCCCCGCGCGAGAATGTGCACTTCAAGCGTCCCGGCGGCACTAACAACTACGTCCACGGCGGCATGAGCCTGCAGGAGCTCTGCGTGCCCATTATCGGATTTTGACGTGCGCGCTCGGGTTCCAAGGACTTTGTCGACACGCGCGCGGCGACGCTGCGCGTACTAAGTGAGGGACGCCGAGTGACCAACTCGCTCTTCTCGGTCAACTTGATCCAGGAAGAACCTGCCCAAGGTAAGGTCTTGCCGTGCGAGTACGAGCTGGTGTTTACCGATGCAAGTGGCAACGAGGTGAGCGATACGGTCAAGGCGCATGCTAACAAGACTTCTGTTAACTCGCAGAAGCGCGTGGTGCATGCCAAGTTTGCGTTGCATGCAGCGGATGGATTCTCGGCCAAGGGTCCGTACTATCTGGTCTGCCGCGAGCGCGAGACGGGCAAGATCGTTTGGCGCGAGACGTACACCATCGCTGTTTCGTTTGCACCTGTTGCTGATTTTGGTTTTTAGGAGTGTGCCCTATGTTTGATAGCAATGACGACGATCTGTGGGAAGTCCCCTCGATTGATGTGGATGTGCCGGTGGAAGGCGTGGTGCCCGTGGAGGCGCCGGCGGCTGAGGTTGTTGCGCCTGCCCCGGAGTCGGTGGCTGCTGCGCCCGTTGAGGCTGCCGCGCCCGCTGGGGATGAATCCTCGACCGATGGCTATGACCAGGCTGCGGCCGAGGCTCCCGAGGATGAGGGCTACGACATGGACGGGTTGGACGGTAAGCTGCTCGAGCACTTTGGCGGCAAGATCGTGCGCAAGGACCTGACGGCCTTTATGAAGCGCGGCGCCAACGTGCCCACCTTTGTGCTGGAGTACCTGCTGGGCATGTACTGCTCGACCGATGACGAGGAAGCCGTGGCAGAGGGCCTGGATCGCATCCGCAGGATCCTCACTGATAACTACGTGCGTCCCGACGAGTCCGAGCGCATTAAGTCCAAGATTCGCGAACTGGGCCGCTTTACCATCATCGATAAGGTGACGGCCAAGCTCGACGAGTACAAAGACATCTACGTGGCGTCGTTTGCCAATCTGACCATCGAGCCGTTTGTGATGCCGGCCGAGTACGTGCGCGACTATTCCAAGATTCTGCAGGGTGGTATTTGGTGCATCATGAGCATCGAGTATCGTCACCCCTTGGATGAGGAAGACGAGTTTGGCATGGATGTCTTTGGCGATGATGCGCCGCGCCGCGCCAAGGCCAAGCGTAAGAAGCGTGGGCCCGAGGACTCTCCGTTTAGCGTGGCGTCGCTCACGCCCATCCAGATGCCCAACCTGGACCTGGATGCCATGGTCGAAGAGCGCCAGTATTTCTCGCGCGACGAGTGGCTCAACATGCTGCTGCGCTCCGCTGGCTATGAGCCCAGTGAGCTTTCCGAGAAAGAGCGCCTGCACTTTATCGAGCGTATGGTGCCGCTCATCGAGCGCAACTACAACCTGTGTGAGCTGGGTCCCCGCGGCACCGGCAAGAGCCACATCTACAAAGAGGTCTCGCCCTACGCCATTTTGCTTTCGGGCGGCCAGACCACCACGGCCAACCTGTTCGGCCGTATGAACTCCATGCGCGCCGATCGCGTGGGCTTGGTGGGCCACTGGGACTGCGTAACGTTCGACGAGGTCGCCGGCATGCGCTTTAAGGACACCAATGCCGTGCAGATCATGAAGGACTATATGGCGAGCGGCAGCTATGCGCGCGGCCGCGACCAGATTAACGCCGATGCCTCTATGGTCTTTGAGGGCAACATCAACGACACCGTGCAAAACGTCCTTAAGACCACGCACTTGTTTGATCCGTTCCCGCCGGAGTTTAACAACGATTCGGCTTTCTTCGACCGTATCCATTACTACCTGCCGGGCTGGGAGATTCCCAAGATGCGCTCGAGCCTGCTGACCGGGCATTATGGCCTGATCACCGACTGCCTGTCGGAGTTTTGCAAGGAGATGCGCCGCAAGGACTTTACGCACCATATCGACCGTTACTTCCGCTTTAACAGCGACTTTAACAAGCGTGACGAGATCGCCGTGCGCAAGACCTTTAGCGGCCTTGCAAAGCTGCTGTTCCCCGACGAGGCCATGGACAAGGACGATGTGCGCTGGCTGCTGGACTACGCCATCGAGGGCCGTCGCCGCGTAAAGGAGCAGCTTAAGATTATGGCGGGCGTTGAGTTTATCGACGTCAACCTGGGCTATATGGATGCCGACAACCCGCAGGACGTGCACGTGGTGCGCGTGCCCGAGCAGAGCGAGGACACGCTGATTCCCGACGGGCCGCTGCTGTCCGGCCACGTGTTTGGCGTGGGCAGGTCGCAGGGCGGTGAGGTTGCCGTGTATAAGCTGGAGAACAAGGCCGTTGCCGGCGAGTGCAAGTTTAAGCACGAGGGCGTGGCCTTTAACAAGCCGGTGCGCGATACGCTGGAAGCCGCGTTCGACAACTTTGTGAACCTGGCGAACCGCGTGGCGCCGGGCATGCACATTGGCTCCAAGGATTACCTGCTGTTTTACAACGACTTGCAGAGCAAGGGGCTGTCCGAGGAGGTTTCGCTCGCCGAGTTTGTGGGCCTGTGCTCCGCGGCGTGTAACCGCCCGGTGATGCCCGCGCTGGCGATTCCGGGAATCTTGCGCATGTCGGGCTCCATGGACGAGATCCGCGGGCTCGAAGACATTATGCGCGTGGCCAAAAACGCCGGTGCCAAGCGTGTGATTTTGCCGCTGAGCGCTATTGCGGGTTTGCAGAGTGTTTCGTCCGAGATTATTTCGGGGTTGAGCCCGGTGTTCTACATGGATGGCGACCCGGTTGATGCCGCGAAGAAGGCGCTGGATCTGTAGAAGTACGGGCGAGCGGGGCGTCCGGTGTTCGGGCGCCCCGCGTACATGTTGGTGCATAGTGCCTGAGGGGGGGCTGCCATGGCGGACGAGCGTTCTGTTGGTGAGCTGCTCGACGAGCTGTTTGGCTTCGAATCGGTAGCCAAGCGTCAGACGGCGCTTGAGCAGTACGATCGCGGGGAGTTGGTGCGCAAGGCGCGCTCCCGCGAGCTGCTGGGCGTGCTTAGGGGCGTCGAGGCTGCCGAGCACGCTGCGCGCGACTCTGCCGTGCGAGCTGTTGACGGGTATGTTCGCCGTGTTGAGGGCGCTGCGCTTGCACGCGCTCGCAAGCAGGTGGGCATTGTTGGCCCACTGCGGATGGAGCGTCGCTATGCTGCCTTTTTGCGCATAGAGGACAAGGCCGAGCTGCTGACGCGCCTGGAGCAGACGCTTGCGTTTATCGAGGTAAAGCTGCGTGCCAATACGGCGGAAAAGGTGCGCGCGGCGTACGATGCTGCGGGGGCTATGGTGCTGCAGGACGTGGCACGCCTGAGTGACGTGCGCGTTGTGGATGCCGTGCCCCTGGATGCCGATCTGCTATGTACGCAGTTGGAGCAGTTGCGTTGTGCCGCCGACGCGACGGACCTTGCGGGTATGATCACAGCGACGTTTGAGTCCGAGCTGAGTGCGACGGGGTCGCTGGGCGCTGACGGGTTTACGGGCGATTTGGCTGGCGATGTTGCTGGTGACGTGGCGTTGGAGCGTGAACTTACCAACGTGCGCGGCGCTGCGCAGCGAGCGCGCTTGGCGGCGCAGGCGTATCGGGCCGAGCGCGCCACCCGCGTTGCGGGGAGCACGGTGGAGCCGGTATCGTTGCCCGAGTCTGCGTGCGCTGCGTGCGAGACGGCGTGCGATGCCGGGGAGCTTTCCGAGTTGCTCGCTCAGGTTAAGAAGTCGTTTGAGACCTACCGTCGTGTTGTTGCCGACGGCGGGTTGTTCTGCGCGTTTGGCACGGGCTCGCCGCACGGCATTTGTTGTGGTACGAGCTATTTGGACTACGATTCTCGGCTTGATGAGGACGTGCTGGTGGGCGAGTACGATGGTGCAACCAGGCATACTGTTCGGCATGAGGTTGCGATTCCCGAGCTGGTGGATGGGGCTTCTGCCGAGGGCGGCGATTCGCTCAAGGTTGCCGTGGCGCGCATGCGCGAGTTTAACGGGCGTCGCTACGATGGTGTGCTGGATGAGGATCCTGCGCGCCATGTGAATGCGTTTTGGTATGGACTTAAAAAGCTCAGCCAGTATTGCGAGGCCGCCGTGCGTGTGGATGAGCGTGCTTGGGATTGCTTTATCGACAAGGTGCAGTTCGCCTACGATGAGCCCGTGGGACGTTTGGCTGCACAGATGGACGACAAGCAGGTTGCGGCTTTTGTTGCTGCCGTGGATGAGCTTGGCGCTGCTGAGTAGGGGTCCTGGCCTGGTAGGAGGTTTCATCATGAAGATCGAAGTTGACGTAGATCAGCTGCGCGAGAGCCTGCTCGACCGCGCGGGGTCTGCGGCGGGCGTGGGCTTTCCGGCCGCCATGCTCGACGTGATGGATATCGAGGATGAGTCGCCCCAAGAACTCCTAGATCGAGCCGAACGCGAAGGCCTCGACCTCCGAGACTTTGCCGTCGATGACGACTGCGGAGCGTCTGACGACTGGTGACCCCGGGTCAGTTCATCCTTTTCTTCCTGAGATATAAGAGAAATCCCTTTTTGAACGTCCTTCGGGTTCCAAAAAATAGCCGATCAGTCTTTGTATCTTCCTTGCTGTCAAACTTGATAGCCGTTAGCTCGATCGTACAGATGTAGTCAGCAACTTGGAATAGCCGGTAGGCTCGTGGTGTGGCTTCTCGGTATACGATGACATCCCTTGCTAGAACGTACTCAAGCGCAGAATGAATGACCTCCGTTACAATCGGTTGGCCGTTGTCGTAGTAAATCTTAACGGTGTCGTATCGCTGGAAGAATTTCAGATGGTCGAAAAGTTCAACTGTGAGGTCTCGCCTCATTCTCTCCGCGAGACCGTTTTGATTGCCGGCGAATTCGCTCATTCGGTATTGCAGACAGAGATAGCGTATGGGGAGATGCTGAATGAACGCGCGAAATGCGCTCAACATGTGCCTTCGCTGCTCCTTGGGAAGATCTTTGTAGTCGCCGTTTCCATTCAGTAGGGGTCCTGCATGAAAAGGCGTATTGGGAAGCGAGGACTGCGACAGGGCGCGCTCGTAGCGGTCAATGCGTTCAACGATTGCATCGTTTTGATCGTGAAAAACGAGGGTGACGAGGTAGTAGTTGGAGACGCCTCCGAGGTCGCCAGATTCGTCAACAAAGACGGAGAGTTCGCTCATGATGAGCCTCCATTTTTGCAAAAAAAAATGCCGGGGGTAAGACCCCGGCTCTTGGAGGCCCCTCTTTTGGAGGGAACCGTATTCTTTATACCATGAGATAAGGGGTGCTTTCAAGTAATATTATAATAAGCAAACATATGTTCGTCAAACTACCTGCGAAAAGTCCTTAGCCGTCCAGAGGTGGGTAGAGCGGCTCGTAAATTGCTGACGCAATGGGCCGGCGTTTTCCCGAGAAGTATTTAGTCTTGACTCGCATAAAAAATGCCGGGGGACATCCCCCGGCTTTTTTCATTTCGGTGTCAATTCAAATGTTTTTCAATCCATCCCCTCAATAAGTTGCGGTGAAATAGGGACTGAAATGGCTGTTCAGAGGCCTATTCAATCCCTATTTCACCGCAACTTATGGGTGGGGATGGCTACGACGCGAGCGTGGCGATGACGGCTTCGTCGCCGGCGTATATTAGGGTGTTGCCGTCGGGGATGATCGTTTGGCCTTCGCGCTTGAGCATCACCACAATAAACGGATGCTTGCCTTGCGGCACATCGCGCAGGCGCTGGCCGGCCAGGCGACCGTGGGGCGTCACGGTGACCTCGCGCAGCGTAACCTCGGCACGCTCTTCGAACGTTGGGGCGGCCATCACCAGCAGATCGCCTTCCTGGATCACGGTGTCGCCATTGGGCAGTACCGGGTGCGCACCGTCGCGCAGCACCAGGACCACGAGCATATCTGTGGCGCTGCCAATGTCCGCGAGCGAGCGCTCGGCAAACGGATGGCCAGCACCCACCTTGAGCTTTACAAATGACATGCCGTCTTCGTCGCGATAGTCGTTAAAGGTGCGGCGCACGTCGCCGGTCGCATCGATCATATCGAGCTTCTTCGCCACCGCCGGCAGCAGCGAGCCCTGCACCACAATGCTTGACACGGCAATCACAAATACCAGGTCAAACAGGTCGTGTCCGCCGGGAACGCCGGCCACCACGGCAAAGAGACTAAAGACGACCGAAGCTGCTCCGCGCAGGCCCGCCCAGCTTACGAGCGCGACCTGGCGGGGGTTCGTCTTAAAGGGCGCCAGGAGCACGCCGACGGCGATGGGACGGCTCACGAAGAGCATAAACGCCATGAGCGCCAGGCCCGGCAGCAGCATCTGCGGCAGGCGCGCGGGCGTCACGAGCAAGCCGAGCAAGAAGAAGATCGTCATCTCGGCCATCTCGGTGAGGGTGTCAAAGAAGTGCGCCATCTCGACTTTGCCAGTGATGTCACTGGCGCCCAGCACAATGCCGGCCAGGTATACAGCCAAAAAGCCGTTGCCGCCCAGATAGCTTGGTAGCGCGTAGGCGACGATCGCCACGGCGAACAAAAAGATGGTCTGCGCGCCCTCGGCCGTTGCGTGCGCGCGTTCAATCAGGCGGCCCGCCGCCCAGCCGATGGCAAGGCCCAGGCCCGCTCCCAGGATAATCTGCTTGGCCAGCAGTGCGGGAATGTTGATGTCGCCGCCGGCCGCGAGTGTAGCGAGCACAGCGGTGAGCATGTAGGCGACTGGGTCGTTGGAGCCCGATTCGACCTCGAGCAGCGAGTCGGTGCCACCTCTCAGCGACAGGCTGTGCTCACGCAGTACACTAAAGACGCTCGCCGCGTCGGTGGATGCCACGACCGATCCCAGCAGCAGGCTGCCGATCCAGTCGATCCCCAGCGCGAAGTGGGCGAACACGCCGGTGATGCCGGCAGTGATGACGACGCCGAGCGTGCTCAGCAGCATCGCCGGCGCAGCGACGGGCTTGGCGCGGTCGATATTGGTGTTAAAGCCGCCGTAGAACATGATGAACAGCAGCGCCGTGCTACAGACGGTTTCGGTGAGTGCGTAGTCGCTAAAGTCGATATGCGTCGGGCCGTTGACGCCCAACAGCATGCCCAGCGCGATAAAGATGAGCAGGGTGGGGAAGGGGAGTTTTTTGCCGACGGGTTTGATGGTCAGGCACAAAATGATGACGAGGCCGATAAAGAGAAGGATCTGGTTCATGGATAGTGTCCGCTCCTGGGTGGTTGGCGTGGCACGGTCAGTTGTCTGTGGTTATTTGTACCCAAAGATGGTGGGTTTATGGGGTTGGATTGCGGGCGTGCGCGATATCGTCATAGACGGCTGCCGTCTTTGCCTCTGCTCGGAAACCCTTTCCAGCTTTATTGCAACGGAGTACAATGGGTAACGTTTAAGTTCAACTTGAAGTTTTAGTTGCGGCACCGGGCTTCGGCCGCAATGCAAGGAGAGGCGTACCATGGCGATCTATGTGACATCTGATGCTCACGGGCACGTGCGTGCGCTTGACGAGGCCCTGTCTAAGATCTCGTTGACGTCCGACGACACGCTGTACGTGCTGGGCGACATGATCGATCGCGGGCCCGATCCGGTCGGCGTTATTAAGCTCGTGCGCTCGCTGCCCAACGCCCACGTGCTCAAGGGTAATCACGAGCAGATCATGCTCGATGCCATCATTGGTCAGGATCCGCTCGATGCCGAGACCTGGGATATCAACGGTGGCTGGACGACGCGCGAGCAGCTCAACGACATGGAATTTGAGGCATACGAGGAGCTCGTGCGATGGATGGCCGCGCTGCCGCTCTACGCGGTGGTCGAGACCGAGGAGCGCCCGTATCTGCTGGTACATGCTGGAATCGAGATGAAGGCGGCGCGCGCGTTTTTGCTTGAGCATGGCGTCGATTGTGCCGATGGCGTCGGAGCGGTGGGTGCCGATCGCGAGTTGCTGCAGCAGATGCTCGCGGTGCAGTCGTCCGATGACCTGCTATGGATTCGTCACGGCTATTGGGATGTGCCGACCGGGCTGCTTTCTGCCGAGGGCAAGGGCCCGGTCGTGGTGAGCGGCCACACGCCCACGGTATCGCTTGGGCGCTATTGCGAGGTCGGTGGTCTGGCGGGGCTCGATGAGGAATCGGGACGCGGGCAGATCGTGCGCTTGGGCGGCGAGGACACTGCCGGTGTGCCCGATCGTATCGATATCGACTGCGCCGCCGCCACCGGCTCCGAGTTCGGTCGCGTGGGCATCCTGCGGCTCGATGATGGGGCGGAGTTCTACGCGAATATTCGCCCCGGGGAATAACGGCGCAAGGGGTAGCTAATTTTGGACGGGGCCTTTTTTGACTATTTTTGCCCTTCTGCCCGCAAATTGATTTTTCAGGGACGGGGATTAGATAATCATTTGGCTGCACGCTGGCTAAGTGAGTAGACTTTTTTGGAAATGCCGAGCACCCAACATATTTGCCTCAATAAAACCGACGCTCCTATAAGTTGTCAAGAGGCAGTTTGCGGGAGCGCTC
>ERZ1673702.918-NODE-918-length-35883-cov-11.215306_pt1 | contig 35883 bp, 56 predicted proteins | sample MGYA00580232_ERZ1673702 | MGnify/ENA primary metagenome ERZ1673702 (study PRJEB41218, sample SAMN15661792) | gut metagenome | host: Homo sapiens | place: Canada: London | collected 2015-08-20/2019-03-30 | study: EMG produced TPA metagenomics assembly of... | reverse complement strand
ACTTAAAATCCCTTTCTGGAGACAGAGTACGGGTTCGACCCCCGTCGGCGGCATGAAGAAAAGCACGTTGATTCGCAAAAAATCAACGTGCTTTTTGATTTAATAACCCATTTGGTAACCCGCTTTTAAAATAAAATGGTGATTATCATGAACATTTCCGAGGAAAAACGTACACAAATCTGCGCAGCACTTGCCAAAGCACGGCAGGATATCAAGCGCATACAGGCCGCAGGTGTCATGGATATCTCGGAAGTGGAGCGGGTTTGCCGTGAGCTTCAGGACGTGGTGAGGGAACTCTGTGCTCTGATCGACCCATAAATGCAAAAACAGCCCCGCAAGGCCGTCATGGTCCTGCGGGGCTGTTTTCATGCTATGCGGCCTTGCGGCCTGCCGCCAGGGCGGCTAAGTAGTGCGGCTGGCTTACTTCCCGATCTGGCTCTTCAGCCGGTCATAGGTCTTGTCGGCCTCCAGCGCGGCGGTGGTGAAGCTGTTGTTCTTCCACCACGCAATCAGCGCGGCCACGGTGGTGATGCCAGCGGTGACCAGCTGCTCCACGGTGGCGCTCTCGATGGGCAGCACGGGCTTGCCGCAGGCGCTGAGAATTTGGTTGGTCAGTGCCAGCAGCAGGCAGGCGGTGCGGGCGATGGTACCGGCGGAGATGGTGGGTGCGTTGTAGGTCTTTGCGTTCATAGTTAGTTCCTTTCTCTTTCGTGTTCGTCTGCTTCTAAATCAGCGAGGCGGTGGTTGACCACCTTCATCTGCTCTTCCAAAATGGGGACGCGGCGGGCAAAATTGTTGTGCTCCCGCACCTCGCGGGTCAGCTCTTCCAGCTTGGTGTCGGTCACGGCCTGACTGCGGCTGTTGGCGATCAGCACCCCGATCAGGGTCACGGCACCGGCAAGGATAGCTGAGATGATGCTTTCCATTGGTATCACCCCCTTACAGCGTCCATCTGCTCTTTTTAGCGCGGGTGTCAACGTGCACCCAGCCCTTGGCGCGGCCTGCCTTGACCGGGTAGCGGCCCACACCGCCCCAGTCCGGCATCAGGCTCTCGGCGTAGGCAGCCACGTCCTCGACGGACACGCCCGCCACCTGGATGTCCGCCGCCCGGCCCAGCAGGTGCTGGCTGGATTTTGCACCACCCACAGCGGTGTTGTGGGTGGCCGTGCGGTAGCCGCTGGTGATGACCACCGCCTTGCCAAAGTGCTCCCGGATGGCCTGCAGCAGCACCGTGAGGGCCTCGTCCACCATGATGGTGTCGGAGCCGTCCCGGCACCGGAACTCTCGCACCTTAAAGGCCGGGGCCAGCTGCCTGGCCCCGTCCTTGGCAAGGCTATACTGTTTGATTGCCATTTTGTCACGTCCTTTCTGTTTCGTCAGGTTCTTCTGTTTCTTCGTCCTGCTCGGATACTGCGGAGATGCCGTTTGCGGCCAGCAGGGCTTCCACGGTGCTGCGCAGACGGGCGGGCACCTCGTCCAGCGTCTTGATACCCTTGCGGATCAGGGCTGCATAAATTTTCGCCATCAATTTTCCTCCTTTTCTTCGTACAGCTCGCACAGGGCCACCTGAAGATCGGTGACACTGCTCTCCACGGCGGTCACCTGCGTCAGCAGGTCCGCGAGGGTGGGGTAGTGGTAGCCGTCAATCCAGAGTTCCAGAGGGAACACTGTTTTGGATAAACAAGCAACATGAAGGATGCCGTTTGTTTGGAATGTGATTGTAAAATCGTCGTTACAGTTATAAATTGTCGTGCCACCGCGTGCAATGTTTTTTTCAGTGCTATTACCGTAGCTGCTGAACTTGCCTTTGGTAATGCATATCTTATCAACATTGCCTGGAATCTGAACATCCCAAGTTTTGAATCTTTCAGGAGACTTCGCATAGGTGTTCCACACCAGCCGGGGCTCCGACTTTACCGCCACGGCGGCAGCGATCTTGTCATTGAGCGTTTTGGCGCTGAGGGTGCCGTCCGGGGCGATGTCCAGCGCTTCGCCCACTTTCACGCCGCCCAGCTGGTCCGCCGTAGCGGGCGGCAGGCTGTAAGGCGTGCCGAACTTGGCGTCTGCCTGCTCTTTGGTGTAGAAGCTGCCGGAATCCACCGCCTTGATGCTCTCCGCAAGCTGCTGCAGCTGGGCGTTGCCGCTCTGCTGCATGGCGGTGAGGATGGCGGTGTACTGGGCCAGCAGTGTCTCGGTGGGGATGCCGGTGACGCCGTCCCGCATGAGGCCGCAGACGGCCTCATCGGTGCGGGTGTCGGTGATGTCGGCGGAGGTGACCGCCGCCGACCCCGCCGGGACAGAGATCGTGCACAGGCCCAGCTCGTACTGGTTGTGGTTCTGCAGGATGTCGGGCGGCTGAGCGGCCACGGCAGGCGTGCCGGTCTTGAGTCGGATGGCGGTGAGGTTGGACGACGTATCAAACTGCAGCACCACACGATCCACCCGGTTGAGGGTGTTGTCGGCGTCGGGCACGGTCAGCACCGTGTCCTCCCGGCTGCAAACGGACACGCCTTTGAAGTCGTCGTAGTTGATCCAGGCAAGGCCCGGGGCAATGGTGATCTGCCGGGTGCCGGTGATGCTGACGGCGAAATTGCTGTCCTTTGCGTAGACGCCGGACGTGCGGGTGCACAGGTAGGTGGCTACATCTTCGGCACTGTAGGTCACGCCGTCCAGCGGATAGGTAATGATGCTCATGTGTTTTTCCTCCTGAGGATGGGGGTGCCGATCTCGGTACTGACCGTATTTTCACCCTTCTGAGACTGCAGGGTCACCGACGTGATGCGGGCCGCTGCCTGGATGTCGGTGCCGGGCAGGCTGGCCGCCACCACCTTGCCCACCGTCACGGGGCCGGTGGGGGTGAACTCAAAATTCTCCAGCCGGGTGTGCTTCGCCAGCTCCTGCTCGCCCAGCGTGCGCAGGGCGGCAAGGTACTCGCTCTGGGACTGGCCGTCCTCCTTTTTCTTGCTGGAGGCATCCAGCAGCATCTCCCGCCGGGCCGTCCCGGTGTTGTCGGTGGCCCCCACGGTCACCGTGCCGTCGGCCCCCACCACGGTGCAGATGTTCTTGTAGTCCGTGATGCTCTCGGTATAGGCCAGGTCGGTCAGGTTGCCGTACTGGGGCGCATAGCGGGCGTTGGGGTCCAGCTTGGGCCGGTACAGCTCAAACAGCAGCTTGTTCTGCTGCTGGTCGAACCGCACCCGGAAGCCGATGTCCAGCTCCTGGCACACCTGCTCTGCAATGCTCAGCAGGCTGCCGGGCTTGACCTCTCCGGCGTAGGCGTCGGCCAGACCGGCCGGGTCGCCCAGCTCCAGGCAGGGCCATGCGGCGGCCCCGGACACCAGACCACGCAGCGTGTCCTCCACGGCAAAGCTGCTCAGGGTGCCCGTGCTGACCCGCTCGTCGAGGATGCAGGCGGCGTCCTTGGTGTAGAGGACCAGCTTGTGATCGGCTTTCTGGGCCGACACGATGCGCATGAGCCGGTCGCTGCCGACCAGCCAGAGATAACGGTCCGGGCGGCAGAGGGCCTGCAGGGCGGTGGTGTCGTGGAGCTCCAGCTGAGCCCCCTGCACGTTGCTGTAGACGTTGTAGCGCTCCGGCCAGACCAGAGACAGCCAGCTCTCGATGCGGCCCAGCAGCTCCAGCCGGTCGTTATAGACGCAGAGGCTCTTGTACCCGGATGCCGTCAGGGCGGATGTGATCTCAGCCATTGGAACCCTCCGTGATGATCGTGGTAAATGCGGCATGCATGGTCAGCGACAGAAACAGCCAGCCGTCGCCGGAATCCGCCGTGCGCTGCCATGCCTGCGCCCCGTGGTATACCGTCCAGAGGGTGCTGCTGCCGTCCAGCAACGAAAGGACGTCGTAGCCTTTGCCGTCGATGACCCGCTCCACCCGGAGCTCGCCGTTTTCCCGGTAGACCTGCAGCTCGTCACCGTCCTGCAGGGTCGTGATGAAGCGCAGATATTCGCCGGTCTCCGGGTTGATGACGCCGGGGTTGACCACCTCGCCCCGGGCGGTCAGCGAGAGCTTCCAGCTCCGGGTGTCCAGACCGCTGTTGAGGATGCGGATGTAGCTGGCCTGTTCCCGGATGCCGTACTGATGCGAGGTGTAGCACACCGGCAGCCGGAACACGGGCGTTACCTTGATGGTGGCTGCCGTGGTCTTGGCCACACTGTGCCAGTAGGGGTTCGGGCAGTAGAGCTGGAAACTGAAGGTTGGCCACAGCACTGCCGGCGAAATGGCCGGGCAGCGCTGCACCTCGGCGTCACACCAGTATTTTCCGGCCACGGTCAGGCGGCCGGTGACGCCGGGAGCAAAAATGTCCCGCAGCTGGCGCTTGCAGTAGTCGGCGTTGCGCAGGATGCGCCCGGTGATGGTGCGGGTGACGCCGGAGATGCTCCGGCTGTCCACGGTGGCACCCACCTGCTGGTAGCCCTGGCTGGTCTCCAGCTCCACGGGCAGGTCGCCCAGCGGGTCGCAGCTCCACAGCACGCCGGCGGCATAGCCAAAAGCGAAGCTCTGGCCGGTGCCAGTGGTAAAAACAGCATCAAACACCCTGCAGCACCGCCCTTCTCTGCTCATACTGCGCTTCACGCATCAGGTCGGCAGCCGTCTGCGCTTTGCTGTAAATGTACTGGTTGACCTCGATGTTGGGCCGCTGGGTGCGCTGCGGCAGCGGGGCACGCTTCTCGTAATCCCACAGGGAGCCGGATGCCGTGGAGGTCGTACTGCCGGAAGTGCCGCCGGAGATGCCGGGGGTGGTCTTGCGCTTGAACGCGCCGCCGACGCCGGCCACGATGGCCGCAATGGCAGCGGTCAGGGCCACGCCTGCCGCGATCATGAGCAGCGCCTGCGGGGCACCGAATCCGGTGGGGAACAGTGCCGCCGCGACGGCTTCCAGCATCCCCACAAAGGCGCTGCCGATGGAGCCGATCAGGGTGCCCATGGAGGCCAAAATCTCCGGGAAGCTGGAGATCAGCCCGCCCTTCAGGCCGGTGCTGATGGCAGCGGCAGCCGCAGTGAGCGGGCCTTTCAGCCCCTGAAAGATGCCGGTGAGGGTGGAGCCAAGGCCCTGCGCCTGCGTGAGCACGTCCGCAAAGCCGCTGGTCAGGCCCTTGGCGAGGTCGCCGCCCATATCCCACAGGCCGTTGGAGACGGCACTGACGCCTTTGCCCAGCAAGCCGTTGACCTGCTGGATCAGGTTCTTGCCGAAGTCGTCAATGAGCTGCTTTGCCTGCGGGGCAAGGCCGTTGTACAGGGTGGACAGCACCCATTCGCCGACAGACTGCCAGTCCTGCTTCTTCACAGCAGTCACCAGCGTGCTGAAGGTACCCACCACGCCCTTGTCGGCCTCGTCCTGCCAGCCCTTGACGAGGCCGTCAAAGCTGTTGGCAGAGGCTTTCTTGATCTCCTCGGTGATCTGCGGGACACCATCGGCGGCAATGGTCTTGACCCGCTCCACCGTGACCAGCGCCCCGTCCACGATGTCGTTGTAGGTCTCGGTGATGACCTGTTTCTGGGTCGTGGTTTTGTCGGTCAGGGTCTCGGTGATGGTCTTGGTGCTGGTGGCAATGCCGTTGACCACGGAATCCGTTGTAGACGTAACGGTCTTGGCTACAGTGGCAGCGATCTCTTCATAGGTCTTCTGGGTCTGGGCCGTGGTCTTGCCGTGGTCGGTGACATACTTGGTGACAGTCTTGTAGTTTTTCACCACGCCGTTCACCATCTCCTTGCCGGATTCGGTCACGGTGCGGGTCAGCCGGTCATACTCCTCGCTGCCCTTGCGCAGGTGCTCGGTGAGCTCGGTGGTCTGGATGGTCACCTTGCCCAGGGCGTTGGTGGTGTCGGTGTGGCCTGCGTCCTGCAGGGACCACAGCAGGGTCTCGGCGGCCTGTGCGGCGGCCTTGGTCTTTTTGGCCGCCTTGGTGGCGGCGTCCCCGGACTTGGTATAGGCCGGGACGACCACCTCCGCCATGGACTGGGCGCTGTCGGCCACGTCGGCGTTGGCGTCCGCCCAGACGGAGAACCAGTCGTTCCCGCTGGCGGTTTTAGCAATGGTGGCACCGGCGGTGGCTGCGATGGCTCCTGCACCAACCGCACCGCCTTTGCCGGTGAGGCCGTTGATAAAGCTCTGGATAAGGTTCTTGCCCCACTGCACCGCCTGCGAGGGCAGGCTCTTGATCCAGGCAAGCGCACTGGAAAAGCCGCCCTTGAAGGCGTTCAGCAGGCTGGAGCCCATGCTCTTCACGCCATTGGCCACACCGGTGAGGATGGTCTTGCCGATGTTCAGCCAGTTGATGGCCGAGATGACCGACAGCACCGCCTCCAGGATCTTTTTCCAGTTGGCCAGCAGACTGGGCACGGTCTGTACAAGACCGGCGATCAGCTGCACGATGATGGACACGCCCTGCGCCAGGATCTTGGGCATGTTATCGTTGATGACCCCGCAGATGTTGATGATGATGTCGGGCACATAGGCGATCAGGTCCGGCAGGCCTGCGATCAGGCCGTTCAGCAGCTGGGTGATGAGGTTCAGACCGGCGTCCACGAACACACCAGCGTTGGCCCGCAATTCCTCGGTGAACTGCAGCAGCTGCGGCAGGGCATTGGACAGAAAATCCGGGGTGCCCTGGGTGAAGCCCTCCGCCAGCGAGGTGACCAGCTGGGTGCCGGATTGCAAAATCTCGGGCACCAGTGTATACACCAGCTCCGGGATGCCCGCCAGCACGTTGCCGATCATGGGCAGCAGGTTGCCCACAAGGAAGGTCTGGGCCGTTTCCACCAGCCCCTGCAGGGGGGCGGTGAGATCGGCACCGGTGGACCAGTTGCCCATCACGTTTTCCGCCGCTGCCTTCATGGCGGCAAAGCTGCCGGTCAGGGTGGTGGCGGCTTCCTTGGCGGTGGTGCCGGTGATGTCCATCTCCTGCTGGATGATGTGGATGGCGCTGTACATATCGGCCAGATTGCCCAGATCGTACTTCACGCCGGAGATCTTGGTGGCGTCGTTCAACAGCCGCTGCATTTCGGCCTGTGTGCCGCCGTAGCCGAGCTTGAGGTTGTCCAGCATGGTGTAATTCTGCTTGGCAAAGCCCTGATAGGCGTTCTGGATATCCTGCATATCCGTGCCCATCTTGTTGGCGTTGTCGGCCATATCCACCATGGCCATGTTGGCCAGATCGGCAGCCGCCTGGGTGTCCTGGCTCACGCTGGACAGCAGGCTGGCGGCAAAGCTGGTGGTCTGCTCCATGTAGTCGTTGGCCGACAGGCCCACGGTCCGGTATGCCTGCGCGGCGTACTCCTTGACCGTGTCGGCACTGTCCTTGAACAGCGTTTCCACGCCGCCAAGGCTCTGCTGCAAGGCACCGCCCATGTTGATGGAATCCGAGATGATCTTGCCGATGCCGGCCGCCACGATGACGTTCTTCAGGGTGCCGACCAGTTTCTGGCCGATGCTCTGCCCGGTCTGCTCGCCAAGGCCGTCGGTCTCCTCGTCAAACATCTCAGTCAGGGCGCTTTTGATGCCCTGCGCCGAGGGCACGATCTGGACATACGCCTTGCCCAGTTCGATTCCGTCCGCCATGGTGTCAACCTCCTTTCAGCGCCGCAAGTGCGGCGTCAAATTCTTCTGCGCTGGCGTAGCTCTGCACGTTGCTGCTGTCTGCTTCACCGCGCAGGTCGGCCAGTACGGAGGGCGGTTTGGACGTGTCGTTGTGCAGCCACCAGAGCACCTGGGTCAGGCGATCGGCGGCATAGGCCAGCAGTTCCGTCTCAAAGTCCACCGTGCGGCCTGCCGCCTTGCGCAGGCTGCGGCTTGTTTCCGGCAGGCCTGCGGCCAGGGTGGCGGCCAGACGCAGCGGCAGGGCGCGCCAGTCCAGCACATGGTAATACTGGGCAAAATCGCAGATCAGGGCGTCCTCGTCCGATGCGATCAGTTCGGCGAGGATGCAGAGTTTTTTCCGGCCGTGAAGCTGTTCATCAGCTCGCCCAGAGCGTCCGCCACCTTGGCTACCGGCACGCGGCCGTCCGGGGTGCGCAGGTGGTCGTACAGCTTCTTCCGGCCCTCCTTGCCCAGCAGGCGCAGGGTCAGGCGGCTCATGTCAAAGACGTTGCCGTCCTGCATGCCGCCCAGGGCGTCCAGCAACTCGGCGTCGTCCAGTGCGTCCTCGCTCAGTTCGATCTCAAAGCCGTCGTTGGTTTTTGCAGTGATCATGTTAGACCCTCCTTACACGCCCTTGGCGGTGATGTACTCGTAGTGGGTGTTGCCGGTCGTGTCCGGCACGGCGGTCAGGGTGGTGTTGTAACCCACCGCGCCGTTGGAATAGGTGATGTCGCCCACCGAGGTGACGGCGGCGTCCGGGATGACGATGCGCTTGTTCACATCGTCCTTCATGATCATCTCCACCACCCAGCAGCAGTCCTTCTGTTCTTTGGAGTTGGCCTTGACCGTGATGCCGGTGGTCAGGTCGCCGGTGACGTTGTCGTCACCGTACACGGCCTTCAGCACGTCAGGGTTCAGGGATTCCAGCAGGGTGAAAGCGAAGGTGTCCGGCTTCTCGGTCTGCTGGGTCAGCACGGTGTCGCCGCCCCAGGCGGTGGTGTTCTCGCTGGAGGGCGAGTTGGAGTTGGTCAGGCCGTCGCCGGAGATATAGCCCAGGCTCTTGAATGCCTTGTCCAGCGCGGTCTTGGCGTCGGTGGGCAGGGTGGTGCCCAGCGGTGCACGCCAGACGGCACCGCCCACCTTGGGCTTTGCAGCGGTCACGTTCTTTGCATCTGCCATAAAAAAGGCTCCTTTCGATCAGTAATGCACCACGCCGAAAACGGCCTGATAGCGGGGTCGTTTTCGGGTGGTGTCGGGGAAATTGTAGTCGGAATAAAGGTCGCAGCGCACAAGCTGCGGCAGGTTGTCGGCGTCCTGCATGGCGGCCTTGACAAGCTCGTTGAGCTTGGCCGCATCCAGGGTGCCGTCGTGGCTGGTGGCGGCGGGCCCGTAGGACTGCACCGCGATGGTGGCGCTGTAGATGCCGTCCTCATAGCCGGAGCCGGTCTTTTCCACCACCACGAAGCGGGCGGGGGCCGGGGTTGGCACGCTCAGCCGCACCGGCACATCCAGCCGCGCGGCCAGAAAGCTGCGGATGGTTTCTTCGATCATCTTTTTCTCCTGTAGCGGATGGCACGGCAGTCTTTCAGGCGCTTGTGGAGATGCCCGCCCTCAATGCCGTGTGCAGTCGAGGTTGCTTTGAGCAGGGTGTTGTGGGCAGAGTTGTCATCAACGGCCTGCGGGGTGGCGGTCTCCACCACGGCCACGGCGCGGGTGGCGGCCACATAGGCCTCGTACCCGTCGCCACAGCGGCCTTTCACGGTGTCGGCCCGCGCTTTCAGCACGGCCTGCATCTCCGGGGAGCGCATGAGGGCACGCACCCCAGCACGGTCCAGTTCAAAGCGCACTTTACTCATCCCTTACCACCTGCACTTTCTTGTTCCAGCGCAGGGGGATCATGCGTTCGATGCCCTGCACGACGCCCCCGCAGGTGCGGAAGTGCTGGCCGAAAAACGCCACCTGCACGTCGTTCCAGTCGTGGGCGTCGCCCTTGGGGATGGCCAGCGTGTAGGCCAGCCGCCGCCCGGTCAGCTGCAGTTCGGTGGTGATCTCCTCGGCAGAGGGTTCGCCCACCAGCACGTTGTGCACGGTGACCGGCGTTTCGGCATAGACCGGGGCGTCGGCCTCGTCGGTGCCGGTCTGGGTCTTTTCGTACAGGGTGATGTCGATGCCTTTCAACATAAGTCCTCCAGCGGGCTGCGGGCCCCCACGCGGCTGCCCACGCCCAGCAGCTTCTTTTCCAGCTTGGAAAGATACAGCTCGCCGGAAGAGCCGCCGCTCATGGTCCAGCTCTGGGAGTAGCCCAGCGCCGTGGCGGTGCCCTGGGTGGAACCCATGGGAAAGCTGACGCCGCCCTCGCTGTCGCTCTCGCCCAACTGGCGGCGCACCATCCGGCAGGAAACGAGCCGCTTTGCGTCCTCTCCGGCGTCCGGGTTGTAGGCGTCAATGATGATGGCCGCCTCACTCAGCAGGGCGGCACACCGGGCCTGTTCGTCCTTGGACAGAGCGCGGAACCCGGCTTCCACATCAAAAACTTCGGCGTAGGTCATGAGGGCACCTCATCAGGCTTCGGTCTTGGTCAGCTTGTTGAACACGGTGGTGTCGCAGCGGAAGCCCACCTCGATCTCGGCACGCACGGCGAACATGTTCTGCTGGAACAGGTTGATGGTGTTGGAACCGTCGGTCAGGGTGGCCTGGTCGGAAATTGCGATCTGCACGCCCTCCACGGTGCCGTACATGGCCTGCGACCAGTCACCGGCAAAGCCGACAACGTGCTTCTTGGCGGCAGTGGAATCCGCGATGTAGGCACCCTTGCTCTGCAGGGTCTTTGCGCCCAGGATCATGGGCACGGCACCCTCGGCCACGTTGTTCAGGAACAGCGGACGGCCGGTGGTGTCCACGGCGTTCAGCAGGGCGGCCTTGCCCTTGGGGGACAGCACCCAGCCGTTCAGGATGCCGTTGTGGTCGGAGATGTCGGCGTCGGCAGCCACAAGGCCCTGATAGGCATTGGTGCCGATCTCCTGCGCGGTGCAGCCCTTCAGGGTGTCGAAGTTGGAGCCGGGCACAGTGACGCCGCCAAACACCGTGGCGTCGAACTTCTGGGCCAGTGCCAGCGGCAGACGCTTGACCAGCTCGTCATACAGGGCGGGCACATCGCGGCGGAACTGGTTGGAGAAGGGCACGATGACAGCCAGCGTGTAGGGCTGCATGACCTTGGTGGCCAGCGTGCCGCGCTTGACGGGCTTCTTGTCGGTCTCGCCGACCCATGCGGCCTCCGGGTCACCGGTGATGACCGGAATGGTCACGCCCAGGCCCGGCAGCTTGATGGAGCGGGCCAGCGCCATGACGGCGGAGCTCTCCTGCGTTTTCTGCAGGATCTCGCTGGACACCTCACCGGGCAGGGTGATGGTGGTAGTGCGGTTGATATCAGTTGCCATAGAAAAAACTCCTTTGCTGTTACTTGGTCACCTGCGCGAACCAGTCAGCAAACTGCTGGCGGGTGGAGCCGGTGGGTTTGTTGCGGACTTCGCCGCCGTCGCGGACGCTGGGGTAGCCCGGCTGTGCAAACTTGAGGATGGCCTGTGCCTGTGCGGTACAAGCCTCTTCGGTGTCGCCGGAAAGCAGTTCGGCGGGCACACCGGTGGCCGCTGCCACCTTGCTGCGGAGCTCCCGCAGGGTGTTGGCCTTGGTCAGGGTGTCCAGCTGCGCCTGCAGCTTTGCGGCCTTCTCGTTTGCCTTCTGCAGCTCGGTCTTGCCCGCTTCCTGCGCGGCATCGAACTGCTGGGCCTTGGCCTTCAGATCGTCGTAGTCGGCGTATTTGGAGCGTTCCCGGCTCAGCCGGTCGGAGATGATGGCGTTCATCTCGGCCTGGGTGAAGGTGCGCTCCGGCTGCTGCCCCTCGGCAGCGGGGGTAGTGGGTTCCTGATGTACAGTTTCTGCCATGGTGATAAATTCCTTTCCCGGCTTTTCCGCAGCCGTGGCGTGTATTTGCTGCAGATCTTGCAGCGTGGCACCGTCTGGAGGTATCGAACCTCCCGCTTCCGGTTTTGGAGACCGGTGCTCTTCCCGAATGAGCTAAGACGGCATGAAAAAAGCACCGTGCATTTTTTGCACAGTGCTTTGAATGGGGCAGCGTATCAGACGCGGGAAACAGCGATGTCAGCTTTCATGAGAAAGTCCTTCACCTTTTCCATCGTGTAGTCGTCCATCAGATACCAGATGCCCGCCGGAGTGATCTGGCAGCTTTCAAGGCCGGAGATCATCTTGTCGCCGCCCCACATGGTGGTGACGTCCAGACCTTTGATGTGGCCTTCGTCTTGCAGGCTTTCCATGATGTATGTCCAGTACAGTTCATTGATGCCCAGCATCTTGCTGTCATGCTGCAGCAGCTTCGGGTCAGGGTGGCGGCCTTCCTTCAGGATGACATACAGGTAAGCAAGGATTTTGTAAACGACAACGAAATAATCATCTTTTTCCATGATGGCTCCTTTCTGTTTTTGGGCAACAAAAAACCACGGTGCGGGTGCATCGTGGTTTAACGGTCATTCAACTCCCGCCGGGAGTTTTCCAAGTTCTTTCAGAACGTCATAATAACCTCGTGCAGCCAGCTGCCGTGGCGGAACGTCATCCCCATCATAGATATCTTGGGCGCATAGTTCGTCATATTTATGGTCGATAGGATGGTCTATCAGATACTGCTGCATTTTCTTTATGCGTTCCGGGGTAAAGAACTTTTCATTCGTAGAACTTGACACCGTATCCCTCCAATTCTGATAGACAGTTGCGAACAAGAAAATTCAACGATTCGGCGGCTTCCTGATAGGAAATCTCTTTCCGATCATATTGATCTGCAATGCCGTTGACGGATTCTCCGAGATCAGAAACCAGTGTTTTTACGGCTTTTGCGTCAAACGAAGCTGATTTTTCAACCGCATAAACGTGCCCATCATGGCCAACAGCTGTAAGCATTTTCAGGTTTACGTTATTTGCAAAGTTACTCAAATCTCGTTGTGAGAAAATGTTACTGTCAGGGTGTGTATGGATAACAATATACGGCACATTTTGTTTTGGCACCGACACTGTTGAGCGCTCTGCTGCTCCTGTTAACTCTTTTGTGAGCGGTTTCATATTCAAATCGTATGCCCTGCCAACTTCCACTCCAAGCGGCTGCTTGGATGCGGTCATAAGCAGACGTTTGTGCGCATTTTTCAGCTGCTGTTGTCCAGCAGCATCCAGCGTGTCACAGCTGAACGCCTTGACATTGCTGATTGACTGCATTGTAACAGGTTTTGGCTCCATGTTCAAGCTCGAATAAACAGAGAAGTTTTTCCTTGCCGCATACGCCGCCCGCTTCTGGGCGTTGATAGCATCCTTCCGGGCGGCGTAGTCGATGCGGCGCATGGCGTTCACATCGCTGCCCGCGTCACGGTACTGCCGGAGGTATTCTTCCGGGTCGTAGCCGGAAACGTCAAACTCCCGGCTGAACCGCACCGCAAACTCACAGTCACAATTGGCGTGGATGTGCTGGGCGTGGCCTTTCTTCAGCAGGTTTTTGCTTGCCCGCTGCCAGCCGTTGGAGGCCAGCATCCGGCAGAACGGGCAGGCGTCGCCGTGGGGCACCCATGCCCACTCCGCACCGTCCCGGATGGCATTGCGGGTGGTGGTGTCGGCACCGGCCTGCTTTATCATGCGGGAAACGCCCTGCTGCAGGCTGGGCGGGCTGTCCTGCGTGGCCTTGACCATGCCGGTCACCTCGCCATAGGTGGCGGTGGGTGCAGGCTCTGCGGCGGGCAATGTGACCCCCTGCGCCTCGGCCAGGGCGTCGTACATCTGACAGGCAAGCTCTGCGCTGCCCTCGCCGTACTTGGTCACAAGGGCGTAGGCGTAGCGGATGAGGGCGTCGGTGTCGGCTTCCGGGTGCCCGTCCATGTACTCCCGCATGAGCTGCCCGGCCTTCTGGTTCAGCTGGGAAAGCCGGGAAATGTAATCATCCCATGCCGCTTGTGTCAGTTTCATCTTCCATCTCCATCAACACCTGTGCGCCCCGCGCCCGCTGTTCCTGCGCTTTGATGCGCCGGATGTCCGCCTGGTCGAAGCCGATCATCTCCAGGAAGGTGTCCGTGCTGGCGAACTCCTGCCGGGCGGATGCGATCTTGATGGCGGCGTCTGCCGTCACGGCCACACTGGGCATGGCGGGGTTCTTGAAGTGGGCCATGATGCCGGTCTCTTCCTCGGTCAGATCGGTCAGGCGGCAGTCCCGCGCCACGGCCTGCGCCATACAGGCAATGGTGCGCAGGGCGTCGCCGTTGCCGGTGTTCAGCTGCTGGGCCAGAAGCACCAGCGTCTGGCTCTGGGCAAGAATGGCGTCGCTGCTGGTGGGGTTGGCGTCGTTCACAACGCCCACGTCGGTCACGGTCAGGCCGGTGGCCGCCGCAAACTGGGTGGCGGTCATCCGCATCTTCTCCACATGGGGCGTCAGGCTGCCCTGTGCCAGCTGGCCCAGGGTCGGGTTTTCGCCGGTCTCCGGGTTGGCCGTGGCGGCGATAATGGCCCCCATGTAGGTCTTGAATTTGTTGGAAATGATGGCGTCATACTGCTCATCGGTCACGCCGAGGATGTACTTCTGGGGCGTGGTGGCAAATTCCAGTGCGATGGTGGCGTTGGCTGCCGTGCGGATGTAATCGTCGATCAGAGCGCGGATGGGCTTTTTGAGCCGGGAGCGGCCGAAGGGCTTGGAGTTGGTGGCGTTCCAGATCAGCGGCTCCATCAGCGGGCGGCCCATCCTGTGCGGGTGCTTCTCCGCCGTCCAGAAGCTGCCATTGGAATGCAGCACAATGACCGTGTCATCTGTGTAGAAGTTGACCACGGAAGGCCGCCATGTGCCCTCGAAGTGCTCATCCTTCACGGTGTCCACGATGGCGAGGCCGCAGTCGATGCGGCCCTTCTCGCCGCTCCAGAGGGCGGCTGCCGTGGCAGGCGAGTGGAACCGGATGCTGCAGCCGATGGCGTTGTCCCCGGACAGGGTGGCAAAGGTGCAGCCGTATTTCAGCTCATCCCGGCAGGCCTTGCCGTACTGCGCCACAAGGCGGTTGTCGGCCACCAGCTTTGCAAGGCTGTCCAGACTGCCGCCGGTGCCCACAAAGCCGTCGAACATGCTCCGCGCGGCCAGCACGTCCACGGCCTTCTGGCCCCAGCTGCAGCCCACTTCCAGGTTGCGCAGGCCCTGCGGCAGGGCAATGCCAAGGTTCACGTCCTGCAGGGTGACGTGGCCCTCGTAATATTTATCTTTCAGGCGGTTGCGGCTCTGGTGGTAGTTGTAGGCGTCGGCCAGATCCTGCAGCTGCTGCAGTTCTTCCGCGCTCAGGCCCTCCACCGGGCCAAAATTCAGGGTAACTAACATAGGGCTCCTTTCAGCCGATGCGCATCTTGCGGGTGGGGTCGCGGCGGCAGGTCTTTGCGCCCCACAGGGCCAGCGCGCAGGCTTCCACCGGCAGGCTGTTCTCGCCGCCAAAGCCAAAGCCGCCCGCAAGGGGGCGCTTGGTGGCGGTAACAGCGCTCTCGTTCAGGGCAGTCTGGGGTGCGTACCAGGTCAGGTGCTGCTCATTCACCGCGTTGGTGAACAGGCTCACGGCGGCGATCACGTCCCGTGCTCCGGGCCGGACGACCGCGTTCTTTGCCTTCCAGACTTCCCGGATGCGCTCCACCAGCACGTCCACGCCGTTGCGCCCGTCGATGACCACGCAGCTGGCCTTGCCGTACCGGTCGCACAGCCAGGCCGCCAGCCAGGCAAGGCCCTGCCCGGTGGGCCGCAGGTCGATAAGAGAGACGCGGGCGGGGCCCTCTTTCGGGATGACCGCGCCGCACAGGCACACGGAACTGCCGTCGGCGGCAAACTTGACGCCGTAGGCAGTCTTGCCCTCCGGTTTTTCGTCCTCGCTGGCACAGGCTGCCCACGCCTTCCGGTCGAGGGCATAGTCCAGATGTTCGGTGGCCACCGGGCTCCACCAGCCCAGGCGTTCCCGGGCGAAGGTGTCCGGGTCCAGCTGCTCGCTTTCACCCTCAATGGTGCCGTACTGGATGCGCCGCCCAAGGGCCGGGTTGGCCGCTGCCCAGCGGGCGGGATCCTTCACGTCGCCGATCTCCGGCACGCTGAACTCGAACCACGCGGCTTTTTTGGCTTCGCCGTCCAGTGCCCGCTTGCGCAGGGCACGGAACACGGTGCCCACAGCATCCGGGCCGGGCGGGGTGCCCACATAGATGGTCTGTGGGTTCAGGCTGGCCGAAATGGCCGGGATGAAGCTGCCCTGTGCGGTCTCGTCCAGCTCCTGTGCCTCGTCGAAGATGAGCAGGTCGCCGTGCTGGCCGCGTCCGCCGTTGCGGGTACGGGCCAGAAACTTGATCTTTGCGCCGCTCTTCAGGATGATCTGCTCGCGGCCCAGGGCGGTGCGAATCTCGGAAACATACCGGCGCATTTTCGGGCCCTCAAAAAAGGCCCGCATTTCCTCAAAGGTCTCGGTGGCGGTCTTTTGCAGGTGGGCCGTGTAGATGACAGTTTCGTTGAACATGAGCATGCCGGACGCCGCCCGCCCCTGCACCAGCAGGCTCTTGCCGTTCTGGCGGGGCACGCTGCCGCCTGCGGTGGGGGCGGTCCATTTGCCGGACACCGTGCGGCCCATCCAGTCGTCCAGGATGTCGCTCTGCCACGGGTCCAGCACGGTGCCGCCCGCCCGCAGGATGCGCACGGCATCCGGCCCGTCAGTGGCCCGGTACTCCGGCGCGATGCGTTCGGACGGCTCCTGGCTTCCCATCGCTTTCTCTCTCTGCGAGGATCTCGCCGATCTCGTCGCCATCGTCGTTTGCTCCTTCGATCTCTTCAATTTCCCGGATGGTCTCCCGGTACTGCTTGGTCAGCTGAGGCAGGGCGCGGCAGTCCTCGCAGGTGTCGATGCCCGCCGCCAGCACCTTGGCCAGCTGTTTGAGCTGCTCCAGCCGGGTGCCCCGCGCCGTGATGCTTTTCATGGTCGCCATGGCTCAGAAGCCCCCTTCAAAATTTTCCTGTGTGTAAATCGGCGCTGGACAGCACAGGGGTCGCCGAGGGCGGGGGCGGGGGCCCTCCCCCCACCCCTCACCAGTCGCCGTCTGAAACCTTCGGAATCCGCACGAATTTGCCCGTTTTCGGGCCGTTTTGCCCGGTTTTGTTGCCCTTTTGCGCGTTGCAGAACCAGTGTGCGGGTTGAAGGTTCGACCAATCTTCGGCAGCTGCCCGCGCGGACGGGTAGCCGAACTCCCGCCAGCGGGAAACGGGCTTGATCTCGTCCACCACGAAGGATAGCGGGTGCTGTGCGTCGGAAGGTTCGTCATAATGAATCGGCCCGAAACGCCCGTGACAGATGCCGCATTCGCCGCCCATCGCCCGGAGCCGGGCCCGGTTGCGCCGCCGCAGCTGGCCGTTGGCATAGCGCGGGTTGCCCATGCGGTTCACCTCCTGACAGACAAAAAGCCTGCGCAATGGCAGGCAGGCTTGCACCCCGCCGGGCACACTCCGGGGGCCTTTGCAGGGGCGGGGGTGCTTTGCGGAGGGGGCAGGGTACAAAATGACCCCGGGGTACAAACGAGGCCCGGGGGTGGTAAATATGGAGCCGTTGGCCGGACTTGAACCGGCATCGTGACCCGCCCTGACCGGACGGTGCTCTGCTTGAGCTACAACGGCATGGAATGTGCACAGCTGCCCGCAACGGCAGCTTGCTGGTCAGAATGGAAGGGAAACCGCTTGGCTATGCTGCCATGCACATTGTGGGATGATGTCCAGAACCCGCGTCTATTCAAAGGCCCCGCCGGGTACAGGCCCGGACGGTGCCGCTGGATAGCAAAGCAAAATGCCCGGCTGGTACATTCAGGCTGTTGGTCGGTAAATGTGTTCCCCTGTCGCAGCCGGGCAATACAAAAGCCGCAGGGTGTTGGATGTTGTCCAGCTCCTTGCGGCTTTCGCAGTCTAATAATATCACAGGCAAAACATTGAAAAACAGTGCGAGTTGCCCTCAAAACATGGTATTGTATTGCAAAGTGCCCCCAAAACATGGTATTTACTGGCGTTCTGGGACGTCCAGCGCCTTGACGGCTCTCTTGTGCCGTCTGTATACGCTGCTTACTTCCATGCCCATCTTGACGGCGATCTGCTCCCACTTCTTGCCGCCGATGTACCGCAGGTACAGGATCTCGTAATCCTGTATGTCCACGGTCTGGTTCATGACGCTCAGGATCTCCTTGCAGATCCTCTGACACTCCATCACCTGCGCGTTGGCTGCCTGCATTGCATCCGCGATGCGCTCCACAGATCTGGGCAATGCCTGACCGTCACCAGCGCCTCCGGGAACAGGGGAGAGCACCTGCGTGATATGCTCCGCGTCTGTACGGTACCGCTCTACCTCTTCCAACTTGATCTTTTCCAGCTTTGCGGCCTTGCGGTACCGCCGCAACCATTCCTTTTTTTCTTCATAGGTCATCGGACTGCATCCTCCCTTTATTCCCCCATAAGGTTGTCCCTCAGGTGAAACATATCCAGCTGCGAGGTGTATGCGCTAAAGCGTTCCTCTTGCCGGTCGAAATACTCTTTGCAGAGCTCAAACCCTACAAAGGACAACCCGGCATTGTAGGCTGCAATCCTGCTGCTACCGCTGCCGAGGTGTGTGTCAAGCACTTTCCATCCCTGTTTGGCGTACCGCTGGAAAATCCAGTCATACAGGGCAACAGGCTTTTGCGTCGGGTGGATTCTCTTCTCATTCAGGGCCTTGTTTCCCTGCATGATGTACCCCCTCTGAAATGCTCTTTCCCTGTAGCATACCGTTCCACATGAACCGGAACAGACGCACGCTGTCAAACAGATCTGTTGCAGCAAGCTCACAATCCGAGAAACTTGTGCTCTGGTTGCATTTATCCCACACGATCCTACCGGGTGCAAACTCGTAGTCGAAATAATTGCAGCCCCAGACGATATAGTGCGCAGCTACCCGGCGCAGTTCGTCAAAATAAGCCTTGCCCGGAACCGACCACGATTCCGTCACAGGGTAGTCAATACGGTGAACGCCGATCTTGCTTGACTTGCAGCCATAATACCCGAGGCGCTCTGGGCCGGAAAAGTATGGAGGATCTACAACAGCAAGATCAAAATGCCCGTCAGGAATTTTCGCCATACCCTCCATGCAGTCCATGTTGTAGCAAACACTTATGTTTCCATCCATAGCCCGCTCACCCCATAGAAACATACCTGTTTTCGCACTGGAGGTTGTTGCAAAAACGCTCGGCTCCAATGACTTTCAGCGGCTTGCCACAAAACGGGCAGAATTTAGGCACCCCGCGTGTCTGGTACGGGTTTCCATCTGCCTTTGTTCCACCCGCTTGCAGCAGGTGAGCCATACACGCAATAGAGCCGGGCTCCACCACCGCCATACAGTTATGGCGTGCCTTGCAAGAACTACAATCCATTTTTGCTTGCCTCCTATACCGCCCCGCCGGGCGGCCTTTTGTTAATTTGCGGTCACACAAGTAAAGTGCTGCGTCATCTTGTCAAATTCCAGCCCTGCATTGCCCACGCGACCCTCTTTGTTCTTGGTCAGGCGGCTGAAATAGGTGTCACCGTCAGCTGACAGCAGCAAAATGGCATCCGCGTCCTGCTCAATCTGGCCGGATTCACGCAGATCCGCGTTGGACGGCTCTGCCCGTGCAGCGTTGCGGTTCAGCTGGGCCAGCGCCACAACGAGGATGCCGGTTGTCTGGGCCAGTTCATGCAGCGCAATGGAGATCTCTGTGATTGCATTGTACCGGTCACTGCTGCCACGCTCATGGATCAGCTGCAAATAGTCCACGAAAATGATATCTGCTTTCATTCGGAGGGCCTGCGCCTTGATCCACGCCACGCCCTTGCCAGCTGCGGAACGGATGAACAGCGGCCAGCGCTTCATATCGGCCAGCCGGTCAAGTTCGTTCATGGACAGCGTTTTATTTTTGACCGCCGAGAGAGGAGCATACAGCTGGTTGGCAATCAGACGGGCCTGCAATGTGGCCGGGTCTGTTTCCAGCGAGAAATAACACACACGCTTGCCCTGCTTGGCCATGCCAGCAGCAAGCTGGAGGCTCAGAGCAGTTTTGCCTGCGCTGGGTCTGCCGCCGATCACGAAATAGTTGCCGGGCACGAGGTGCAGGTTTTCGTCCAGCTTGGACAGGCCGGTGCGGATGTACTTGGGTTTCTCGTCCAAATGCCGGATATAATCATCCAGCAGATCGCCCACGCTCTGAAAATCGTTCTTTTCAGTGTGGATATCCAGCGCCTGCCCCATCTGCTGGTAAAGATCCGGCAGATCATCAAAGGCGGTTGCAGCATCCACAGCCCTAAAGGCAAGGCTCTGGAAACGGGCCTTTGCGGCATCCTCCATGATGATCCGCGTCCACTCTTCCACGCGGTCACGGGTCAGCCGGATGCACTCACTCTCACAGGAGGCCACGCAGGACAGCAGGTTTTGCTTTTGGTCTGGGTATTTTGCCGCGATCTGCATGATATCCAGCAGGCCCTTTGTGATCCAGAAGCCCTGCACCGCTGCAAAGGTTGGCTGCAATTCAGGTCGGAAATGCTCAATGCTCAGCTCCGGCAGGGAATACGGTGCCAGCTGATCGTCCATCAGCAGCGCGCCGATCAACACGCTTTGCACATCCATCACAGATCCTCCCATGTACGCCCGCCATACGGGGTTGTAGGCTGTGCAGCGGGCTGGCCCCACTCTTTCCGGTTCCTCAGCCAGTTACGCGCTGCCGCTTTCCAGTCCTTCATTTTGGTTTTACCCACGATCCACCCGTTAGCCTCGTACCGATCAACGAACTTGTCAGCCTCGGTCTGAGCATCAGCAGGCGGGACACCACGCTCCCGGAAGTACGCTCTGACCTGTTCCACCGTAGGCGGTGAAAAACGAGTTGCGGACGGCCCTTTATTCTCGCTTTTATTATTATTTTCTTTCTTGGGTGCACATTCTGCACCGGTAGAGGTGCACTTTTTGCACCCATCAGAGTGCACATTATTCACCGGTGCATTTTCTTCACCGGTGCACTTTTTGCACCCATCAGACGCAGAAGCACACGCCGCCGGGCGAAGCGCTGCATACCGGTTTGTGGGCCTGCCGTTTACCGGCTCAGTCCACTTGCGGATTAGGCCGTCCTTTTCCAGTTCAGCCAGCAGGTTCAGCACGGCCCGCTTGCTCAGCTTGAAATACTCCACAATGTAGCTGACAGAGCCATAAAAGCAAGACTGTTCGTCCTGTGAAAAACCCCAGATCAGGGCATAGATCAGGAGTTTGTTGCCGTTGAGGTTGTAGTCTGTGACCATCCACGGCTGCACCACAACATATCCGTCTTTTCTCATCCTGCTTGTCCTCCTGAATTAAAAGGGGAGATCGTCATTGTCATCGATCACGGCAAAATCGTCCACGCCGCCATAGTTGGCAGGCGGGTCAGCCTTTGGCCATGCCTCAGAGCGCGGGGCAGCCTCGCCGCCCTCGTCCACCGGCTTGCTGGTGCCCTTGGAGCCCGCAAAGTTGATATTGTCGGCCACAACGGCAACGGATGTACGGTTGTTGCCGTTCTTGTCCTGATAGTTGTTGGTCTGGAGACGGCCATTGATGGCGACTAGACTGCCCTTCTGGAAGTAGCGGCACACAAAATCCGCCTGCTGCCGCCATGCCACGATATCCACAAAATCGGCCTGACGCTGCTCGCCGGGCTTTGCGAAATTGCGGTCACAGGCAATGCGGAAGCGGCAGACATTCACCCCCGCCGGGGTGGTGCGGAGTTCAGGATCCGCCACAAGGCGGCCCATAATTGCGATAACATTAAGCATTGATATAGTCCTTTCCAACGGCGGCCATCCATGCAGCGTGTGCGCCGGGGCCGTTCTTCTCCTCATATTTCGCCTGTGCAACAGCTTTCAGGGGCTGGGCGCAGGTGGCGTTATAGTGCGGGCTCATGCCCGGCTCATTGTGGTGCTGGTGGCACAGCCAGACCTTGAGGCCGTGCCTCTCCGAAAAGCTGCGCAGCGGCCCATTGAGGACATGGTGCTCCTCCAGCCCGCGCGTGGTCTTTACCGCGTACCAGCGGCGGCAGATGTAGCACTCCTTTTCTGCCTGAATGATGCTTTTAGACAAGCGGCACCCCATCCTTTTGCGTGCTCTCATAAGCCTCGCGGTATGAGTGCACATTATCGACCTGATACTTCTGGCCGTTGAAAAGTTTAACGGTGAACCCATCAATGAAGTCATACCGCCGGGCGACGTTGATGCACTGCGCCAAGCCCCGTGCGGTGTTCCGGTTGACTCCGTGAGCCATCAGCAGCTTGCAAAAACGCTTGCGGGTCATTTTCTTGGTCATCTGTCAAGACTCCTTTCCAATAGCGCCCTGACCTCTCTGGATCCGGGCATACATTTCGCCGTAAGGGTACAGCGTGGCCTCCGTGAAGCACTCGGCTTTTTCGTTGTAAGACCATCAGGATGCCCTTGTGCCCCTCAGAGTAGTGGCGCAGTTCGATGATGGTACGGACAGCCTGCCGGATATCGCGAGCCTGTGATTTGTGCTGCGAGATCATCAGCTTTTCAAAGCGTTTGCGTTTCATGGTTCACTCCACTCCTGCCAGTAGGCAGTCACTAAGGGATCACTCACGCCCATCTCGGCAAGGCGGTCAAAGATCCCGTCTATCATGTTCTTCATTTCTTGGGTGGTAAAGGTGGAGCTGCCCTGTGTGCACTTGACCGTGCAGCGGTTGTTATCCAGTATCTCCACCAGATGGACAAGCCGGTAGCAGCCGCGCAGGATATCCAGAGCGCCCGCCGGGACTTCCAGATAATCCACCTTGGCACCGTACTTCTCCAGCATCTCCAGATAGCAGTCCTCCGGGGTGACGCCGCCGGTGCGCCCGCCGTTGTAATGGTCTGCCATGATGGTGAGCAGTGCCCACATGAGGCTGTTCTGGGCCGTGCTGCGCTTGTGGTGCTCTGGCTCCACGGTCAGGGTCAGGCGCAGGGGCTTATCCTTGGCCAGTTCATCCAGCCGCTGGAAGAGCTGAGTTTCCACAAATTCCCCGGCGCTTTCCACGGTCAGCCGCCGGGTGGCCGGATCGTAGACCACCGGCAGCCTGCCGATCACTTTTCCCATGTGATCTTGCGGCCATCCTTGTCCGTGAACTGTACGCTGAGGATCTCGCCGGTGTCCGGGTCGCGCAGGAACTTGTCCACGGTCAGGGCGGATGCCAGCCGGTAGCCCACGATCTGGGGCACCTCATCCGGCTTGCGGCCGGGCTTCTGGACGCTGGAAATGGCCACCTGATCGCCGCGCAGCACAATGGGCGGCAGAGCCAGCACGTCGCTGCCGACACCCCACAGCTCTGCCGCTGCCACAAAACTGGTTTCTTCCTTCCAGCGCTCCGGGCTGCCGGGGTGCTTACCCTCAAAGGCAGCGGCATCCCGGAAACAGTAGTCGCCCATGTACGGGTTAAAGACGCCGACGGCACACCAGAGCCGCCCATCGGCAAAATACCGGCGTTCACCCCAGCCCAACGGGCCGAAGGTCTCGTTCAGGATGCAGCGCACTGCTGACGGTCTCGGCATGAGGAAAATCTTTACGGCATCCTTGGACACCTCGCGAACGACCGCCACAGCCTCTGCGGGATGCGTCTGACGCGGTTTTGGACATTCAAAGGGGAACTGTACCACCTGCGCCGCCGGGCGCTCCTGTGCGCTCTGGGCGGGCTTTCTGCGGGTGGTGCTTTTCGCGTTACTTTTTGCGGTTGTAGACATTCTGCAAACGCTCTCCTTTCTCGTTGTAGGATCTCGGATCAGCCAGCGGATGCAGCCAACCATATTGCAAGGCTGCCTGTGCGGCCGAACGTGCCGCCGGGGGGGCTTTCCAAAGATCATTCATCTCGTCCGCGGTCACGCCGCAGGCAATGTGGGTGTGCTTGGTGCAAGTCACCATGCAGATGACCACACCGTCCGCCGTGGTCGCATAGACCGCCGGCGGCATCAGGCTCCGGATCTCACAGAGCAGCTTGGCCTGCTTGGTCGGAGCCATGGCCCGGGGCCACAGCCAATCCTCGTCCAGCAGCCACACGGACTTGCCGTTCTGATAGACCTTTTGCGCCTGCGGCCATGCGTTCGCATAGATCTTGCGCATGACCGTGGCATGTGTTTTGCCGTGGATCTCTGCCCACTCGTCAACTGGTACCATACGGCCCATCAAAATCACCTCTTTCTGTGCTTTGTACACTGGCAATGGCTTTTGTTTTACCTCCTGCCATCATCGGAGGGCACCGGTCAAGCCGGATCAATGCTCAAAACTTTGCATCCAAGAATCATATACCGGCCCATCAGGTGCTCCATGGACCACAGGGAAGTATAAAGGCGATCACCGTCAAGCGTGATGTTCTCGGTGCGATTATAAGGCGTTCGGACACGGAGTAGCTTGTCCGCGTCCTTGTCCTCCAGCGTGAGAGATATGGCGCGCTCACGGGGCGCAGGGTCATGCGGGGCGTCATACGATTCGTATACGATTTTTACGGTTTTCACGGGTATGCCTCCAATCTCTGGATGTCATAGATTGAGTTGTACAGGTACTGCCGCCCGCCGCGCAGGTATTCGAGACTTTGCAGCAGCATTTCCAGATGGTACAGGGCAGGCGGCGGGTTGCTGCCTTTGAGGTGGTAGTGAAGCCAGTGGATCAGATCGCCAAACTGGGTGCTATCCATCCGCAGGACAGTGGACGCCTTGAAATTATGCCCGCGGCCGTCCGTTGCATAGTAGAGGATGCCTGCATATTGCAACTGGGCCGTGTCCATGGTATACTCTGGTGGGAAGTCATCCATGTTGGGCTTGTCCGTGTTGGCGCACGGGCAGGCTCTTTCTTTTTGCCTGGTCATGATTCAAACAGCTTTTTGAGGAAAGCCGCCTCCTTGCCGGAGAACCCGCCGGGCACACCATCCTGTTCCAGCTTGTACAGTGCAAGGGCAGCGCTCTCCATGGCCTTGCCGAACTTGTGGCTCATGGTGCTGATCTCCTCGTGCGTCATATTCTTGCGCAGGCAATGTGCAAAAACGTTGACGGTCGTGGTCATCAGGGTGTTAAGAGCGACATGCGGGGGCATCTTGTCATCGTAGTGGACGGAGATCAGATCGCCCGGTTCCAAGTCAATTGTGATCTTCATACTCAACCCTTCCTTTTCATTTTCTCCCAGCTTGCGCGGGAGACCTTTTCGATGTGGTAAATGTACTTGTTGTTGTGATGCTCTCTCGTGTGGGTGATCGCGCTGAAAAAGCTGTGCTTGCTGGCATAGCCCATCTGCTGCACGATCATGTCCGCGGTGCCGCAGGCCACGATCTCGTCCGTCTGGGCGTCGTAGATGGTGTACCAGTTGACCGATCGGGGCCCGGTCATGCGCCGCGGCTGCTGCGCTCCGGCAGGGCAGGGTACTCGTCGTTGCGGGCGTGGTTGCGGGTGATCTTGCCGCAGCCGTGGCAGCCCTTGGTCTCCCGCTCTTCACGCTCCTGTGCCAGGAAGCCCAGTTTCATGAACAGCAGCCCGGTCAGGATCAGCACCACCGCCGTGGTGAAAGCGTTGCCGTTGAGGGTGCCGCCCGTCTGTGCGGTGCCCTCGGCACCCATGCCCAGCACCAGACCCGCACCGCCGCATGCGACGGCCAGCCAGTGCCATACTCGTGACTTGATCTTCATGTTTATGCTCCTTTCTCGACTTTCGGGAAGAAATACTCTCCGATCTGTTCCTGTGGAATGTGCAGCTCCCTGCAAATGGCGGTGATCTCGTAATGGCGCCACTCATTGTTCTTTTGCTCCGGCTTCGGGTTCAGGCGGGTGGACAGGGTGCTTTCACCCATGCCGACCAGCTTGGCGAACTCCCGGTGCTCAAACCCTTCGTCCTCGATGAGGCGGGCCAGCTTCAGGTAAGGGCTTCTTGGCCTTCTCATGGCTTTTGTCCTCCTTCTTTTTGCGGATGTGTGCCAGCCGCTCCGGCTGGCGTTTGTCCCAGCGCTGTTCTGCCCAGCGCTTGTTGCGGCCGTTCACTGGGCGGCCTCCTTGCCGGTAAAGCCCATCGCCAGCAGCGAAAAGCCGTCCCGGTTCATCAGGTACATGGGGTACTTCTGGTGGTTCTGAGGGTGGACGTACTCGGCCTTGAAGAACAGCGGGGTGTCCCCATTTTTGGGGAAGCTCTTCACGATTTCCGCGATGTCGCGGATGACGTGGTCATGGCGTTTGCCGAAGCGCTTGGCGACGTCCCGGCTGGATGCCACCGGTTCGCCGTTCTGGGTGGATAAGATGATGTCGTTCATGGTGAAGATGTACCTCCTTATTTTCGATGTGTTTTGATATAACGTTCGATTCTTTCGCACACACGGCAGACTCCTGTATAAAATTTGACTTTCTGCTCAGTGACGAGTATTTTAATAATCAGAATAAGTTTGTCCATAGAACCTCCCAAAGAAAGGAATGATAAGATGAGTGATGAGAAGAATAGCGGCAACACCTTTAACATCAATGCCGTACCAAGTTGCATTGACGAACCTGTAAAGGCTGTTCTGAACCCCGGTGCTAATCAGATTGGAACTCTTTTTGGAGATCTTCTTGCAATGGCAACAAGCAAAATCCATTTTTCAGCAGAAAAGATGCGGCTGCAGCAAGCGCATGACTTGGAGACCTTTAAAAAATCACTGAGTGACAAGTTGAATGCGAAACCGAAAGAATGCTTGGTTGAACCTCGTATGCAGGTGGTAGGTCCTGCTGTCGAAAATGCCAAGTACTGCATGGATGAGCCGAAAATTAGAGAAATGTTTCAGAATTTACTGGCAAATGCAGCAGATGAACGTTATCAAAGCAAGGTTCACCCTTCCTTCTCGGCGATAATTGCGCAGATGTCTCCTCTGGATGCAGAAAACCTTTCACTGTTCAGAAAAAAAGAGGTATACCCAATTGCCAGATATAAGTTCAATCTTTCTGGTGGTGGCGAGTATGTATCGTTCACACACTGTTTCTTGGTAAACTCCAAAATGAAAACAGCAGATGAACTGGAATTGCAAGCCGCGTCGTTGAGTTCACTGGAGCGCCAGGGGCTGATAGAAATCATTTATGGACAGCTTTTGTTGGACAAAACGGTATATGAGCCATTTGAAAATACAGAAATTATGCAAAGGTCACGAATTACACTTTCTATATATCAAGCAATGGAAAACGAGAATACTCCTGATGATATGAGACACACCTCTGTAACACAACAAAATGGCATTGTGAAATTAACGCCCTTCGGAAAAGAGTTCACTCAGGTATGCTTTTCCAGCTGAACTTTCCGCCCAGCGCTCCTCTTCCACAGGTCCGCTGGGCTTTTTGTGGCTCTCCATCTTCTTCACTTCCTTGTGTGCACCTCGCTCCTGCGGTATACTGGAAAAAAACAGGAGGGATCATATGGATAGAAAAGAAATCTGCGATGCAATCGTTCTGACTGCGGCCGAGAAAAAGCTGCTGAAAGAGATTTACAGGAATCCGCACCGGAAATGTGAACGGGCAGAAGTGGAAGCACTTGAAGAGGTAGGTCTGGTGGAACAGGACACGGAAAAACAACCAAACTTTGGCGTTCCATTCCCAGTTGGGACCTACTATGTATCAGACTTCTATTTTGTGTACAAAGAGTACCTGCGGGACAAGCGCCGGGACATGACCCTGCAATCCCTCTGGCTGCCTATTGTGGTCAGCATCATTACCACCCTAACAGTAAACGCACTACAATGGTTGTGGCCGCTGCTATTACAATGGTCTTCCAGTTGTCACTGAGAAAGTCCTTCATGAGATTCGCCTCCTTTTAATGCAGGAGATTCTTGACTGTCTCAAGAATCGGAATGAGGTCGCTGCGGAGACTCAGGATGCTTCCGTAAACGCTCTCGAAGTTGCCCAGGAGGATTTCGAGGGTGCTGTAGATGTCGCTGATCTGCCAGACAATTCGCAAGAGCAGGAGACTTTGGACAAAGCAGGCGACGCTGAGAATTAAGCTGCTTCGTTTAAGTTTTTGAATCTCGTCCTCCATAACCCGGCCTTCCGTCTCCAGCGGTTCGCCGGGCTTTTTGCTGCGTTTCATTTTCCGTATCACCTCCGTATGCTTTCACGGGACACTCCTTTGAAATGTCACGATAAGTGACAAAGTTAAGCAAAAAAAATCTCGTCAACGGTCTTGCCGTAGTATCGAGCGATTTTTTCCTTATTCTCGTCACGGGGAATGCGTGCACCAATCTCGTACATAGTGAGGGTGGAGAGGCTTAAACCCAGCGCAACCGCTACACTTTCCCGACTTCTTTCCCCTCGGAGCGTAACGAGGTTTTTCGCAATCTTGTTGGAATCCATAATTTCACCACCTTTCGCATTGTCACAAAACGTGACCGCTTGCCTACAGTATAGCACCGTCACGCAAAATGTCAACACGTTTCGTGACAATTCTTCTTGACTTTATCACGTTTTGTGATATTCTTGCCATAAGAACGTTATGGAGGTGAACCATGGCAAACTTTGGATCTATACTAAAGGACTTGCGAACGTCCAGAGGGATAACGCAGGGAGAACTTGCAACGATGCTTGAAGTTTCGCGCAGTACGGTCGGAATGTACGAAACTGGTGGACGTGAGCCTGATTTTGAGACCATGGAGGCTATTGCTGACATCTTTAATGTCGATATGGACTATCTCATGGGAAGGTCTCAGGTGGAACGAAAGCACCCGATATCCCCACCTCGAAAAGAAATCCCGCCGGGATTCCAGCCGCTGCCGGAGATGGCACAGGTGCCGCTGATCGGCTCCATTGCGTGCGGTACACCCATCACAGCAGAGCAGAATATCAAGAGCTATATCGGCGTGCCGGCAGCGTGGCGGGCGGATTTTGCGCTGGAGTGCCACGGTGACAGTATGGCTCCCACCATCTGCGACGGCGATGTGGTGTGCATCCGCAGCCAGCCGGAGGTGGAGCAAGGCCAGATCGCCGCCGTGCGCATCGGGGAGGAAGCTACATTGAAACACTGCTACTACCAGAATGGGGTGGTGCAGCTGATTGCGGACAACCCCGCCGTCTGCCCGCCGATGGTCTACACCGGCCCGGATTTGGAAGATATTGAAGTGGAAGGTCTGGCCGTCGGCTTTTGCCGGGGACTGGTTTGAAGCCGGAGGAACCATAATGAAAAGAAAAATTCTCTTTTTTGCTGTGGTGTGCACAACAGCTTTGTTTTTGGCAGCTTGTGGCGGGAACATGCAATCGGTTTCTTCAAGTCCGTCAGCAGCGCAGGCCGAAGAAGAAAAAACAATTTACTTTAAAACAGACAAAGGTCTGAATCGTTTCTTTTCTGAGTACGCATCCATTGCGGAATATCCGTTTGAGCCGGACGATATAAAACAGGGTAATATAAGGACAAAGGCATTGGTTTCTACGAGTGATCTCTATATTGAGCTGGTCAACAGCAAGAACGGGTTAACGATTTGTATTGACGATGGCAAAGAAATGTCTGATACACTGTGCCCTGTTTTTCGTGATTTTCTTCGGGTGCTGGATGGTTCGCTCTCGGACGAACAAATAGAACAGGCATGGGCTGATATCAAGGAAATTGGAACAAAGCATCACAATGATGGCGCTTATACCCTCGGAAATTTAAAACTGACGTACAGTGATGTTGAATTTCAGGGTGCACGTCAGGTGAAAGTCAATATCTATGCACCGGAATACACAGAATGATGAAACGAGGAGCGCGTTTTTATGGGGCTGCGTTATCGGAAGAGTGTAAAACTTGGTGGACTGCGGATCAATTTCAGCAAGTCCGGCGTTGGTTATAGCTACGGCGTAAAAGGTCTGAGATACACAAAAACAGCAAAGGGAAAGGATCGAATTACCGCATCCATTCCGGGAACAGGTGTTTCTTATGTGTCTGAAAGTGGAGAAAAGCGCAAAAGTAAAAATGCGGCGGAAAAGTATCAACCAATTCAGGAGCCTGTAAAAAATATTAAGATGCCGCTGGCATTAAAGATTCTGGCTGTAATCTGTGGCAGTTGCTTTGCAGCGTATTACTATTTTGGTCAGGGACAGGAAATCTCAATTGCCATTGCGTCAGGCGCTTTGATGGGCGCTTTGGGCTATCTTGGAATTTGTGTTCTCTATGGAGCCGTTACCGGGATAGCTAAATCGGTATTTCATAAGGATATTTTACCGAAAAACAACAAGAAGGCTGTTGAAATATCCGAATCTGACCAGAAGCAAGTATCTGATGAAGCGGAACCGTCCAAAAAAGTAGAGCGTAAAAATAAAGGCAGGAGCATTGTTCGCATTCCGGGACATTACACCGTTGTGGACACCGAAACAACAGGCCTTAGCCCGCAGACGGACAGGCTGATTGAAATTGCCGCAATCCGCGTTCGTGACGGCAAAGAGGTGGCCCGGTTTGAAACATTGGTAGATCCTGAGCGTGACCTCAGCGATGAAATCGTAGAGCTGACAGGAATCACCAACGCGGAACTGGAGGATGCCCCGGACCAGGAGGATGCATTGCAGCAGTTCTCGGAATTTTTAAAAGATGATATTATTGTGGCCCACAATGCGAACTTTGATGTGAATTTCCTTTATGATTCTATGGTGCGGTGTGGCATGAAACCAATTGAAAATAACTTTGTTGATACGCTGCGCCTTGCAAAATGTGTCCGTCCGGGACTGCGTAATTACAAACTGGCTACACTTTCAAGAGAATATAGAATTCCGCAGCCAACTGCTCACCGTGCACTGGCAGACTGCGAGACCACGTTTGCTGTGCTCCAAAGGTTGGCTGATGACGCAGCAGCGCAGGGGATTGATTTTAAACAGGTACAGAAAAAGGGCTATACATCCCGCTCAAGGGTTGCGGGAATCACAGCCGAGCCAGGGCACGAAAATCCAGCGAGCCCGCTGTATGAAAAGTATTGTGTTTTTACTGGTGAGCTGAACTCCATGACGAGACAGGAAGCAGCTCAGACGATTGTCGCGATCGGCGGACATTGCACTGACAGAGTGACCAAAAAGACCGATTACCTCATTACAGGACAAAATGAATACTACTCAGATTCACTTGAACGTAAAACAATCAACCGGAAAAAAGCCGAAGAACTTATGGAGCAGGGTGGAACGATTCAAATCATTACAGAGGATGCTTTTCTGGAAATGCTGAGACAGTAAAAACGCCCGCCGGGTACCCCATGGTCTACTCCGACCCGGCGCTGAACGATATCCACATCGAGGGCAAAGCCATGGGCTGGACGCACTGGGGGGTAAGGAGGATAAAATGGAAAACAACTTTCAGTTTTTGATTTACCGTTCTGCAGAAGAAGATGTTTCGGTCAATGCCATCGTGAAAGATGAGAGCATCTGGCTGACGCAGAAGGGCATGGCGGAGCTTTTTGGCGTGCAGCCTGCTGCGATCAATAAACATCTTGCGAACATTTATGAAGAAGGTGAGTTGCAGACAGAAGCAACTATTTCCAAAATGGAAACAGTTGAACAAGAAGGCTCCAGAATGGTCAGCAGGGAACGGATGTTCTACAACCTCGATGCCATCATTTCGGTTGGCTACCGGGTCAACTCCCGCAGGGCAACGCAATTCCGCATCTGGGCTACTGGCATCCTCAAAGAGTACATGACCAAGGGTTTTGTTCTGGACGACGAACGCCTGAAGCAAGGCAAGGATGCTTTCGGTAAGGACTACTTCCGCGAACTGCTGGAGCGTGTCCGCTCCATCCGTGCCAGCGAGCGCCGGATCTGGCAGCAGGTGACGGATATTTTTGCAGAGTGCAGTATCGACTATGACCGCAATTCGCCGGTGACGAAAGATTTCTATGCCATGGTGCAGAACAAGTTCCACTATGCCATCACCGGCCAGACGGCGGCAGAAATCGTGTACAACAAGGCCGACCATACCAAGGAACACATGGGGCTGACTACATGGAAGAACGCTCCGGAGGGCCGGGTGCTCAAATCGGATGTTTCGGTGGCCAAGAATTACCTGTCTGAGAAGCAGATCCGCCAGCTGGAGCGCACGGTGTCCGGTTATTTTGACTACATCGAGGATCTGATCGAGCGGGAAAACACGTTCACGATGGAGCAGTTCGCGGCCAGCATCAACGAGTTTCTGTCTTTCCGGAGGTATGACATTCTGCCGGACAAAGGCAAGGTGTCGGCCCGGCAGGCCAGAGCGAAGGCCGAAGCGGAGTATGACCTGTTCAACCCGACCCAGAAGATCGTGTCTGACTTTGACCGGACGATCCGCCAGATGAAGGAGAAAAACTGATGGAACACTGGGCGGGCCGGTGGAATAAACAAAAAACGCCCCCGGTGCTACCAACACCGAGGGCGTGCAGATCAGACTGCCCAGAGGGCAATACAGACCGAACAACTGTATTCTACCACCTCCGGGCAGGCTTGTCAAAGTGTATCTGTGGAGGTGCATTTTATGGGAAAACGAACCAACACGGCAGCCTGGCTGCCGAATCAGCAGCGCTGGCAGATCAACGTCCAAAAGAATGGTGTGCGCAGATCCTTTACCAGCTCAAAGCCCGGCCGCACCGGCCAGCGTGAAGCCAATGCAAAGGCGGACGCATGGCTGGATGACGGCATCAGCAATACTCGGATGCTGGTAGAAGCAGCCTATCCGCAGTGGATCGGCGAGCTGAAATTGACCACCAGCCGCTCCAACTGGGAACCGATCCAGAGCCGGTGGAACGTCTGGGTGCGTCCAGTCATTGGCCGGAGGCGTGTGGGAGACCTGACGGAACAACAGCTGCAAGCCATCATCAACAAAGGATTTGCAGGAGGACTGAGCAAAAAATACCTTTCCAACATGTGCACGGATTTGACCATGTTCTGCAAATGGCTGCGCCTGAGCAAAATGTCCACTCTGCGGCCGGAAGAACTGCATGTGCCAAAGGGTGCACGCTCCAAGGAAAAAGAAATATTGCAGCCGGAGGATCTGCGTACACTTTTTGAGGTGGACACTACGATCCTGGACGGCAAACTGATCGAGGATCCTTATGTCAATGCGTACAGGTTTAGCGTTGTGACTGGCCTTCGTCCGGGCGAGCTGATCGGACTGAGCTGGAAGGACGTTAAGGGTGGCCGGGTGAAGATCCGGCGAGCTATAAACACCCGTGGCGAGGAAACCCGCGGCAAGAACGACAACGCTGTGCGCGCCTTTGCACTCACCGATAGTGCGGCCGCTATTCTGCAGGCACAGAAAAAGCTGACAGGCGGGCAGGAGAGCGTGTTTTGCATCTCCTGTGAGGACACCTATAGAAAATATTGGCGGCGCTACTGCGAGGCCAACGGCCTGCACTATGTTCCGCCGTATAATCTCCGACATACGTTCGTATCACTGGCAAAAACGCTGCCAGAGGGACAAGTCAAGCCCTTGGTTGGCCACTCCCGCCAGATGGACACGTTCGGGATCTACGCGCATCTTATTCATGGCGAGGATGTGCAGACTGCCGCAGACCTAGACAACGTTCTCAGCAGGGTTCTTGATCCGGAAAGTCTTGAGAAGTAACACATTTTGTAACACGTTTCTATTTCTCGCACTGTGTTTACGGTTTCCTTCCCGGAGAAGCGGATTTCGGAATTTAACGGAAGTGCGTTGAATGTGCATGCCGGGTTTTCGCCGGAAAAATTCTGGACCGGGTTCGACCCCCGTCGGCGGCATAAAAATCCCTCAAGCCTACGCTTGGGGGATTTTTTACGTCCGCCGGACGCTGGATCGAAGAGCACGACCGTCCGCAGACGGCAATCGGCCCGGGGGCTGTTGCTTAGTGCGTGAGGAATGTCTACAGGTGTTACTGGTGTCCGGTGCGCCCAGACATTAAAGAGGTAACCTTGAAAACATATTGAAGGGTAATTTTATTATGGTATAATAAAAATTAAATAAATTGTAGAAAGGAAAGTGATGAGATTGACTGGAGAAAGTGCAAGAGCTAAAGAATTGTTTGAAGAAGGCGAATTTATACTCGCAAAAACGGATTTAACGATGGCAGCAACGCCCAAGCAGCTATATGATCGATGGCAGAGAGCTGTGAAAAAAGGCTACAAACAAAAAATTAACATTGATGAGTATTGGGAAGGGCTTATCATAGGTACTGCGATTGATTTGAAAGAAAGAATAAAGAAGACGTCAAGCATAGATAAAAGAAATCGACTAGTTGCAAGATGGAGAGAGGATTTTGATGCGTATCTTCTAAAATCTGATTGTTCATTAAAAATACAGCAATTATTGGAAAATAAGACCTCGGAGTTGAAGGATGTTGCAAAAATAAACTACATTGCTATTGAAGAAATTTAGAGTAACAGACTATAGGAGAAGCAAAATGTCTTTATTCGGTAAAAAGGAAAAGGAAGAAATTGCACGGCTGAATGCGGAAATGCAGAGCCTGCGAGATGCAATGCCATCTGAGAGCCGCACACTGGACGACATCAATCGTGAAATCAAAGATTCGCGTGAAGAACTCGCTCGTGTCCAAGAAAACCTTGAAAGCCGCAACAGCGAGTTGAAAGATGCCTTGGAAGAACTTCAACAGGCAAAAGACCAGCTCATTGAAACGAATGAAGAAGTTCTGATGCAGAGTTTTGGTCTTTATACTCCTCGGTACTCTTTTATGAATGCAGACGAGTATAAGGCGCACCTTTTGGAAATTCGCGCAAAGCAGAAGGACATGATCAAAAATAAAACGGCCGTTAGTGGCAATATGAACTGGACAGTCAATGGAAATGCGTCTAAAGGCAAGAAGATGGTCTCTGACATGCAGAAACTTCTCCTTCGGGCATTCAATTCCAAATGTGATGATGTGATCGAACACGTTAAGTATAGCAATATTGATGCCAGTGAAAAGAGAATTACGGCTTCGCGGGATGCGATTTCCAAATTGGGTACAATTATGGAGGTTAGCATTCAGCCGAAATATTACCGGCTGAAAATTGAAGAACTTCATCTCGCCTTTGAATATGCTCAGAAAAAGCAGCAGGAAAAGGAAGAACAGAAGGAAGTACGTGCCAGAATGCGCGAGGAAGCCAAACTGGCGAAGGAAATTGAGGAGGAACGCAAAAAACTTGAAAAAGAGCAGCAGCACTATCAGAATGCATTGCAGCGTATCAATGCACAACTTGAAGCGGCGTCGGATGCTGATCGTGCTGCCATCGAGGAGAAAAAGGCAGAGCTTGTGGCACAGCTTGATAAGATCGATAAAGAATTTGCGGATGTTGATTACCGCGAAGCAAACCAGCGTGCCGGTTATGTGTATGTCATTTCTAACATTGGTGCCTTTGGCGAAAACGTCTACAAAATCGGTATGACACGCCGTCTTGACCCGCAGGATCGTGTGGATGAACTGGGTGATGCATCAGTGCCGTTTAACTTCGATGTACATGCGATGATCTTCTCCAACGATGCCCCAAAACTGGAGGCTGCGCTTCACAACGCCTTTGCTGATCGTAAATTGAACTTTGTCAACCAGCGCCGCGAGTTCTTCAACGTCTCTTTGGACGAAATCAAACAGGTGATTAAGGACAACTATGATAAGTCGGTTGAGTTCGTAGAGCTCGCCCCGGCGGAACAGTATCGTGAATCCCTGAAGCTCAAAGAACAAATGAAGAAAAAGTGTATTAAATAAAATAGAACGCCAGAGTTCGTCTCTTCATCCACCATTCACGATTCATTTGTAAAAAGTGCTTTTTCTTTCCATGGTTTCATGCTATAATAAAAAAACGATACGATCCGTGATCGTAACGGGGCAGGGGGCCGCTGGCCGTCCTGCCGGGGCAGTGCCCGCAAACTGCGGCGGGCGGGAAACAGAAAAAGAGAGGCGAATCGAGATGTTGGATATGATCAAATGCAGCACCGGCGGTGCGTATTATGCCCGCGGCGAGTGGGTGCCGGCAGACGGCAACGCACCGGCAGCACTGGCCGCCAAGGGCTTTGATGCCGCTGCGGTGGAAAACGCCAAGACCGGTACCATGGCCTACAGCATTCTGCAGGCTCACAACACCAGCGGCGATGCCGAAAACCTGAAGATCAAGTTTGACGCCATGGCCAGCCATGACATCACCTTTGTGGGCATCATCCAGACGGCCCGCGCGTCCGGCCTGGAAAAGTTCCCCATCCCGTATGTGCTCACCAACTGCCACAACAGCCTGTGCGCTGTGGGCGGCACCATCAACGAGGATGACC
>ERZ1673702.909-NODE-909-length-36094-cov-9.729487_pt1 | contig 36094 bp, 34 predicted proteins | sample MGYA00580232_ERZ1673702 | MGnify/ENA primary metagenome ERZ1673702 (study PRJEB41218, sample SAMN15661792) | gut metagenome | host: Homo sapiens | place: Canada: London | collected 2015-08-20/2019-03-30 | study: EMG produced TPA metagenomics assembly of... | reverse complement strand
AGAAAGGTTTTCACATTGCAAGCGAGCAGCTCGAAGAGCTGCAATGCTTGCCGATTGCACTGCCCATAGCGCGGCGTTGCCGCGTTAGCATTGCTATATGATTTGAGTTGCTTCTATTATCCGCTGTTGCGCAGCCGTTGGCGGCTCTGCTGCCTTACGGATGCGGCACACCCCTTGCGGGTGCCGCTCTGCCTGTCTCGTAGTAGTGCAGCCTAATTTCCGTCTACCGAGGCACCCATCAATGCGGCGAGCGAAGCAATGCCGCATTCCGCACGCAGTCCGCCGCCAAGCAAACGTCACTCGCGCCTCACGGTAGTAAGGCGCGGTTGCAAGACGTAACGACTCGCAGGGATTCATGGCGAAGCCATGTACACCGCACCTGATTGCGCAGCGCGTGCAGCTCTTCAAGCTACAAACTGCCAATGTGCGGGGTCAAGGGGCAAGGCCCCTTGCGTTCTCTTGGGGGATCTAAAGGGGGCCATTCTCTCACGTGAGAGAATGGCCCCCTTTGCCGTTTCCCTGCGCGGCACAGGGAAATTATTCCACCCTCACGCAGTGAGAGCTGAATTATTCTTCCTCATGCGCCGTGACCGCAATATGCAGCTCATCGAGCTGCTTCTGTGTCACCTCGCTGGGCGCGCCCATCATGATATCCTGGGCGTTCTTGTTCATCGGGAAGGGAATGATCTCGCGGATGGAATCTTCACCGGCAAGCAGCATGACCATGCGGTCGACGCCCGGGGCGATACCGGCGTGCGGGGGCGCGCCGTAGCAGAAGGCGTTGTACATGGCGGGGAACTTGGCCTTCACGTCCTCTTCGCCGAGGCGGACGAGCTCGAAGGCCTTGATCATGATCTCAGGGTCGTGGTTACGAACCGCGCCGGAAGAGAGCTCCACGCCGTTGCAGACGAGATCGTACTGGTCGGCGGTGATGGTGAGCGGGTCGATCTCGCCGCGCTCGGCCTTGAGCAGCACGTCGAGGCCGCCGGCGGGCATGGAGAACGGGTTGTGGCAGAACTCGAGCTCGCCGCTCTCGTCGCCGATCTCATACATCGGGAAGTCGACGATCCAGCAGAACTCGTAGCGCTCCTTGTCCATGTGACCCTCGCACGCGGGGCCGAAAGTCTTGATCATCACGCCGACGAGCTTGGTGGCCAGCTCGCCGCCCGCGACGAGCACGAGCGTGTTAGGCTCGAGCGGCAGGAGCTTGGAAGCAGCTTCCTTGTCGACAAACTTCGCGATGCCGCCGGCGAGGTCGCCCTTTTCGTCGACCTTGAACCAGTAGCCCTTCGCGCCTGCCTGCACCTCGCAGTCGGTCAGGAGCTTGTCGATCTGCTTGCGCGTGAGCGTGCAGTTGGAGATGGCGACGGCCTTGACGGTCTTGTCCGCAAGGACCTCAAAGCTGCTTCCCTCAAAGAGGGAGGAGACGTTCGTCGCGGTCAGGTCGATGCGCAGGTCCGGCTTATCACTGCCGTAAATCTCGAGTGCGTCGAGGTACTTGATGCGGCGGAACGGGGGCTGAGATGCGATGTCATACGTGCCGAACTTTGCGAAGATCGGGGGCAGGACATCCTCGCAGACGGCGAAGACGTCTTCCTGAGAGGCGAACGCCATCTCCATATCGAGCTGATAGAACTCGCCGGGGCTGCGGTCGCCGCGCGCGTCCTCATCACGGAAGCACGGCGCGATCTGGAAGTAACGGTCAAAGCCGGAGGTCATCAGCAGCTGCTTGAACTGCTGCGGGGCCTGCGGCAGGGCGTAGAACTTGCCGGGGTGCTTGCGGGCGGGGACGAGGTAGTCACGCGCGCCCTCGGGGGAGGAGGCCGTCAGGATCGGGGTGGTGATCTCGAGGAAGTCGTGCTCCATCATGGCCTTGCGCAGCGCGGCGATGACGTTGCAGCGCAGGATGATGTTCTTCTTGACGGCGGGATTGCGCAGGTCAAGATAGCGGTATTTGAGGCGCTGGGTCTCGTCCGCCTCGCGGCTGCGGTTGATCTCGAACGGCAGGGAGTTGTAGCGGCAGCGGCCGAGCAGCTCGATCTTCTCGGGAACGACCTCAATGTCGCCGGTGGGCTGATTGGGGTTCTTGCTTGCGCGCTCGCGCACGGTGCCCTCGACGGAGATGGTGCTCTCTTTGTTGTAGCCCTTGATCTGGGCGAGCAGCTCGCTCGTCTCGACGACGATCTGCGTCGTGCCGTAGAAGTCGCGCAGCACCACAAAGGCGAGGCTGCCGCCGACTTCACGGACGTTCTCCATCCAGCCGACGAGCTTGACGTGCTCACCGGCATGCTGCGCGCGAAGCTCGCCGCAGTTGTGTGTACGGGATTGCATCATGGTAAAATCTACTCCTGTTTGTATATTATAAATTGAAAATTACTAACTGTATTGAAAAATCGCCTGATTTTGTGCTCAGGTGGTGAAGGGCTTCGTCTTCGGGTTGACGATATCGCGCCAGTCGAGGTCGCCGCGGGCAAGGCCCATGATGAGCATTTCAGCGGTGGCGAGGTTGGTGGCAAAGGGGATGTTGTTCTGGTCGCAGAGCTTGGTGATATAGGTCAGGCTGTCGTTATACTGCGGGTTGGCGGGGTCGCAGAAGAAGAGGACCATATCGATCTCGTTGTAGGAGATGCGCGCGCCGATCTGCTCGGCACCGCCGTGGATGCGCGCCATGAACAGGTGGATCGGAAGGCCGCTCGCTTCGCTGACCATCTTACCGGTCACGCTGGTGGCGCAGAGCGTGTGACGGGACAGAATGCCGGCGTAAGCCGTGCAGAACTGGACCATCAGTTCCTTTTTGTTGTCGTGTGCCATGAGAGCGATGTTCATGTAGTGTCACAATCCTTTCTGATGTGAATTTTTCTATTGTAGCGGCACTTTCATCGGTTGACAAGGGCAAGCAGGCTTTGAAAAGATGTTTGCGGGAAAAGCGTGTTTGCCTTTGTGAACCGGTGCTACAGCCGCATCAGACGCACGCGTTCGCCGCACAGGCGGCGGGCGATGTTTTCGCAGGCGCAGAGCGCGCCGGAGCGATACTTGAGGCGCTGGGAAAGTCCGCGCCCCAAAACGGCAGGGACATTCTCGTCCTCCGGAATGACGCCGAGCAGCGGAAGACCCGCGGCGTCGATGGCGTCGTCGATCGTGGTGTGGAGGGACTGTAAGAGCTTGCGCCGCACGCGGTTGACGACAAGGTGCAGGGATCCGCTCGGGAAGCGGTGCAGCTCCATCACGGTGCGCTGCGCGTCGCGCAGGCTCGAGGGGTCGTTCGTGGTGACGACCACAGCGCGGTCGGCGCAGCAGGTGGCAAGCGCGAAGGCTTCGCCGATGCCGGCGGCGGCGTCGATGAGGCAGAAGTCGAAATGGCGGCGGATCTCGTCGATAAGCCGCTGCATCTCGCGCTTGCTCGGCAGGCGCACGCCGAAGCTTACGGGCGCGGTGAGCAGATACAGGTTCGGGTAGAGCGGATGGCGCACGACGGCCTGAGCGAGTGTCGTGCGTCCGGCGATCACGTCGGTGAAGTCCATGAGCGCGCGATCCGATACGCCGAGGTAGAGGTCGAGATTGCGCAGGCCGATGTCGCAGTCGAGCAGCAGCGTTTTTTTGCCGAGCTGCGCGAGCGCCATGCCGGTGAGCGTCGTGAACGAAGTTTTTCCCGTGCCGCCCTTACCGGACACGACGGCGATGACCTGAGACAAGGCTCGTACCTCCTTTTTGTGAATTTGATGCGTTACAGCGGGGCTTTTTTGATCTTGGCGAAGGCGCGCGGATAGGCGCGCGGGGTAGGGGAGACCTTTTCGACGATGACAAGGCGGTGGACGACGTCGCTCGTCGGGATGGTGTAGTCCTCGACCTTGACGATGTGGCCGCCGAGCGTCTTGATGGCGCTCTTCGCCGCCGTGATCTCTTCCTCGGTGTCGACGCTCTTCATGGCGATGAACTGTCCGCCGACCTTGATGAGCGGCAGGCACAGCTCGGATAAGATCGAAAGCTGCGCGACAGCGCGCGAGGTGGCGATGTCGAACTGCTCGCGGTGCTGCATGGCGAATTCCTCCGCTCGCGCGTGGACGCAGGCGACGCGCTTTAATTGCAGCTCGTCACAGACCTCTTGCAGCCAGTTGACGCGCTTGCCGAGCGAGTCGAGCAGCGTGAGGTCGAAGTCGTCTTTTAAAATGCGCAGCGGCATCCCGGGAAAGCCCGCGCCGGTGCCGACGTCGACGACGGTTTTGCCCGTCAGATCGACAAAAGGCAGCAACGCCGCGCTGTCGAGCAGGTGGAGCTGCGCGACGGCGTCGGGCTCTGTGATGGCCGTGAGGTTCATCACCTCGTTCTTTTCCAGCAGCAGGGAAGAGAAGCGCTCGAGCGTTTCCGCCCGGCTTACATCCAGCCCCAGCTCGCTGAGGCCCTGCAAGAGAAGCTCGTTCATTTGCTCTGCTCCTTCAAAAGGTCGCGGATCTCGGCGAGCAGCAGCTCTTCCTTCGTCGGCTCGGGGGCCTTTTCGGGCTCCGGCTCGGCGGGCCCCGTGAGCTTGTCGTGCATCTTGTTGATGGCCTTGACCATGCAGAACACGGCGAACGCGATGATGATGAAGTCGAGGATGACGGCGATCAGGTTGCCGTAGTTGACGGCGACCTCGGGTGTGACGACTTTGCTGCCCTCCATGACGGCCTCCTTGAGCACCCATTTCCACGCGGAAAAGTCGATGCCGCCGGTCAGCATGGAGATGAGCGGCATGATGATATCATTGACGAGCGAGGTCGTGATCTTGCCGAACGCGCCGCCGATGACGACGCCGACGGCCATATCGAGCACGTTGCCGCGCATGGCAAAGGCCTTGAACTCTTCAAAAAACTTCTTCACGGGAAGTACCTCTTTGCTGAAAATGTGCGAAAAACGAAAACTTATCGTATAAAAACGGAATAATATTGCGGATTGGATTTACTTTTTGGGAATGAGAACGGTCTTGCCGCCCATGTAGGGCTGGAGGACCGCGGGGATCAGCACGCTGCCGTCGGCCTGAAGATTGTTCTCGAGGAAGGCGATGAGCATACGCGGGGGTGCGACGACGGTGTTGTTCAGCGTGTGCGGCAGGTACATCTTGCCGTCCTCGCCCTTGACGCGAATTTTCAGGCGGCGGGCCTGCGCGTCACCGAGGTTCGAGCAGGAACAGACCTCGAAATACTTCTTCTGGCGCGGGGACCAGGCCTCGATGTCGCAGCTCTTGACCTTCAGGTCGGCGAGGTCGCCGGAGCAGCACTCGAGCTGGCGGACGGGGATGTCCATCGAGCGGAACAGCTCGACGCTCCACTTCCACATTCTGTTGTACCAGTCCATGCTGTCCTCGGGCTTGCAGACGACGATCATCTCCTGCTTTTCAAACTGGTGGATGCGGTAAACGCCGCGCTCCTCGATGCCGTGCGAGCCCTTCTCCTTGCGGAAGCAGGGGGAGTAGGACGTGAGCGTCTGGGGAAGGCTGCTCTCGGGCAGAATTTCGCCGATGAAGCGGCCGACCATCGAGTGCTCGCTCGTGCCGATGAGGTAGAGGTCCTCGCCCTCGATCTTGTACATCATGGCGTCCATGTCGTTCTGGCTCATGACGCCCTCGACCACGTTGCCGTGGATCATGAACGGCGGGATGCAGAATGTGAAGCCCTTGTCGATCATAAAGTCGCGCGCGTAGGCGAGCACGCCCTCGTGCAGGCGCGCGATGTCGCCGAGCAGGTAGTAGAAGCCCGCGCCGGAGACGCGGCCCGCGGCGTCCATGTCGACGCCGTCAAAGCTCTCCATGATCTGCGTGTGGTAGGGAATTTCAAAATCGGGAACCTTCGGCTCGCCGAAACGCTCGACCTCGACATTGCAGCTGTCGTCCGGGCCGATGGGGACGCTGGGGTCGATGATGTTCGGAATCAGCAGCATGATCTTGTGGATCTTCTGCTCATACTCCTCTTCGAGCTTTTCAAGCTCGGCCAGGCGGTCGGCGTTCGCCTTGACGGTCGACTTGATCTTTTCGGCTTCTTCGAGCTTGCTCGGGTCCTTCTTCGCCTGACCCATCAGCATGCCGATCTGCTTCGAGTGGGCGTTGCGGCTGGCGCGCAGCTCGCTCGCCTCGGTGATGGCGGCGCGGTTCTTGGCGTCGAGCTCGATGACCTCGTCGACGAGGGGGAGCTTTTCGTCCTGGAACTTCTTCTTGATGTTTTCCTTGACCAGATCGGGATTTTCCCGCAGGAATTTCATATCCAGCATAATGATTTACCTCGTTATCGTTGTAAAGTAAATGACCATTTGGCTTCTTATTTTACGCCGTCCGGAAACAGCTTGTCCACAATGGACTGGTAGCGCGCGGCGGGGGAGGGGGCGTCGTCGCCGGTGATACCGGTACGCAGCGGCTCCTTGGGCAGGAATTCCACCGTGCCGGTCTCCTCGAATGAGCGGATGTTGTCTTTCGCGGCGTCGAGATCGCCGGTGTTGTAGGCGTTTTCGATCTCAAGCAGCCAGTCGAGCGCGCGCAGTTGGTTGGACTGCACGCCGACGGTCTCGTCGAGCGCCTTTTTGTCCTCTTCCGCGGTCGCAAGCTGCTCTTCAAGCTCAGCGATGTGCGCTTCGAGCGAGTCGTTCTGCTGTAAGGTGCTTTGCAGGGCGGTGTTGCCGTCCTTGATCTCATTGATGCTGCGCTGATTCATGAGAAATGTCCACAAAATCAGCAAAAATGCCACGGTGAAGAGGATCGCAACGTAAGTATATACTTTTTTCATGCGCTCGCGCTCGGTGGTGGGCTTTTCTTCGCCGGGCACGGGCGGCTTATTCGGGTCCTTGGGGCCCTCGTGAATCAAATCGGACATGGTTATTCGTCTCCGTTCTTTCTGCGTTTGATGGCGGCGAGCGCTTCGAGCAGATCGTTTAAGTCGTCGATGCCGTAGTAGTCGAGCTCAATGCGGCCTTTTTTCTTGCCGGACACGATGCGGCAGGTGCGGCCGATCTTATCGCTGAGCTCCTGCGCGGCCAGACGGCCGTAGCTCTCGGCGATGAGCTCGTCGTTCGTGGGTTTGCGCTCTTCCTTAGGGTTACTCAGGCGCTTGGCGAGCGCCTCGGTCTGGCGGACGCTGAGGCCCTGCTTGACGATCAGGTTTGCCGCGTCGAGCTGCAAATCGGCCTTGAGCGGCAGCAGCGCGCGGGCATGACCGCCGGAGAGGTCGCCGTTTTGCAGCATTTGCCGCACTTCGGGGCAAAGCCCTAACAATCTCAGACTGTTTGCCACGGCGGAGCGGGACTTGCCGACACGCTCGGCGGCCTCCTCCTGCGTGAGATGGTAGTTGTCCATCAGCGTTTTGTAGCCCTCGGCTTCTTCGATGGGGTCAAGGTCTTCGCGCTGGAGGTTTTCAATGAGCGAGAGCTCGGTCATCTTGCGGTCATCCGCCTCGATGACGATGGCGGGCACTTCGGCAAGACCGGCGATGCGCGCGGCGCGCCAGCGGCGCTCGCCCGCGATGATCTGATAGTAGCCGGAAGAAAGGCGGCGGACCGTCAACGGCTGGATAATGCCGTGCTCGCGGATGGAATCGGCCAGATCCTGCAGAGCCTCTTCATCGAAGTGGCGGCGCGGCTGATTGGCGTATGGTTCGATCTGCGAGATGGGGAGGTAGAGGTTGTCGGACGTGTCAGTGCGCAGGGCGGCGTCGCCCAGCAGCGCGCCGAGCCCCTTGCCGAGCCCGCGGTTTGCATTTGCCATGGAAACTTCTCCTTTCTGTGGGATGAAGCGGGCGGAATGCGCCCTTATATTTAATGTATCAGCGGTTCTGCTTCAAAAACTCGTTGGCGAGGTCGCTGTAAGCCTCCGCGCCGCGGGAGGTGCGGTCGTAGTAGTTGATGGGCTTGCCGTGGCTCGGTGCTTCGGAAAGGCGCACATTGCGGGGGATGACGGTCGAATACACCTTGCCGGGGAAGTAGCGCTTGACCTCTTCCGCAACTTGGAGGGCGAGATTCGTGCGCCCGTCGAACATCGTGAGCAGCACGCCTTCGAGCTCAAGGCCGGGATTCAGGCTGCGGCGCACCATGCGCACCGTGTGCATCAGGTCGGACAGGCCTTCGAGCGCGAAATATTCGCCCTGCACAGGAACGATCAGGGAATTCGCGGCGCAGAGGGCGTTGACCGTTAAGAGTTCGAGCGACGGCGGGCAGTCGATGAGGATAAAGTCGTAATTGGGCGAGAGAACGTCGAGCGCCTGCTTGAGCAGGAATTCGCGGTTTTCGCGGTCGATCATCTCAATACCCGCGCCCGCCAAGGCTTTCGAGGAGGGGAGCACATCGCCGTAGCGCGTGTGCGCCACGCTGGCCGTGACGTCCGCACCGTTGATGAGCACGTCATAAACGCCGCGCGAGGCCGCCTTGTCCACACCCATGCCGGAGGTGGAGTTGGCCTGCGGGTCAAAGTCACACAGCAGGACGCGATTGCCTTTCTCCTTGAGGGAGGAGGTCAGGTTGACACAGGTCGTCGTTTTGCCGACGCCGCCCTTTTGATTGACGATTGCAACGATTTTAGCCAAAAAAACACCCACCTTAGTCATAGAAGCATTGATCCATTTTCATTCTTGTTCAGTATAGCACAAAACGGCTCAATTTCAACAGGGAAGCTCAAATTTTGCAAATTTGTTTCACGTGAAACATGACAAGGCACAGGCCTTTACGTCCCGATTTGCCCCTGTTTGGGCCGGTGATGGGGTATCACCGCTGGGGCAGTGCTGAGGACAGAAAAAGGTCATGGTAAAGGCGCTGACCTTTACCATGACCTGAAATCAGTGTTTCACGTGAAACAAATCACTCCTGCGGCTGGGTCAGCAGCATCGTACCGTAGGGCTCGAGCGTCAGGCGGAGCAGGCCGTTGCCGCAGAAGAACTCCTGATGGGACAGGGCGTCCTCGGCGAGCGTGCCGTCCCACGGAAGGGTGAGCGTGACGGGCTCGTCGCCCGCATTGACTGCCGTGAGGCAGTGGTCGTGCTCCGTGCGGCGCGAGAACGCCAGCGCGCGGCCCTGCGCGGCATGGTAGACGATCGTGCCGCTTTGCAGCGCCTCGTGCGATTTGCGCAGCGCGCCGAGCTGTTGGAAGTATTGCACCAATTCGGCATTCTCGCGTCCCCACGGGTAGGTTCCGCGGTTGAACGGGTCTTCAAAGCCCTGCATGCCGGCCTCGTCGCCGTAGTAGAGCATCGGCGAGCCGGGGAAGGTGTAGAGGATCAGAGCCGCGAGCTTGAGGAGCGACATGCCGCGCGCAAGGTCGGAATCGCTGAGCTGATAGACCGCGCGCTCGTCGCGCGTCTGCGGCGCGGGGGAGGTGAGGCCCAGAATCGTCAAAAGCCTTGGCGTGTCGTGGGTCGAGAGGAAATTCATCGCGCCGTAGAACGCGGGCGCAGGATAGTTTTCGCGCAGCTCCTCCATGCTGTCGCGGAAGTATTCCGCGCCGCCGCCGAGCAAATAGGCCATCAGCGCCGTGCGGAACGGGTAGTTCATCAGGCCGTTCGTCTCGCGGCCCAGCAGGTACTTGCGGCGCTGGGAGTAGGCGATCTTCGTCGTGCCGTCCTCCCAGACCTCGCCGAGAAGATAAGTGTCGGGGTTCTCCTCGTTCATCGCCGCGCGAATTTTGGCAATGAACTCGTCGGGGAGCTCGTCGGCGACGTCGAGCCGCCAGCCGGATGCGCCCGCGCGCAGCCAGTGCTTGATAATGGAATTATCACCCTCGATGATGTAGTCAACGTAACTTTTTTCCAGCTCGTTGACTGCGGGCAGGTTCTTAATGCCCCACCAGGCGTCGTACTCGTCAGGGAAGGGGTGGAAGTTGTACCAGCGGTAGTAGGGCGACTGCTCGCCCTGCGCCGCGCCGAGGTCGTCGTAAAAGCCGTCGGCGTTGAAATAGACGCTCTTTCGCCCCGTATGGTTGAAGACACCGTCGAGCATCACGTAGATGCCGCGCTTTTTCGCCTCCGCGCAGAGCGTGCGGAAGTCCGCTTCATCGCCGAGCAGCGGGTCAATGCGCTCATAACAGGCCGTGTCGTAGCGGTGGTTGGTCGAGGCCTCGAAGATCGGGCAGAGGTAGAGTGTCGTCACACCGAGAGAGGCGAGGTAGTCGAGCTTTTCCGTGATCCCCTGCAAGTCACCGCCGAAAAAGTCGCTGCACGTGATCTCGCCCTCGGCGTTCGGGCGGTATTCGGGAAGCTCGTCCCAATTTTTGTGCAGCGTGCGCGGGCCGACAAGGCCTGCAACATCACGAGATTCAGCGCGGCGGAAGCGGTCGGGGAAGATCTGATACGTCACGCCGCGGCCGAACCACGCGGGCGTTTTGTGTGTGTCGTCGTAGACCGTGAGCTGCCAGGGCTCGACCGCGTCCCACGCGCAGAGGCCGTTTTTGCCGTAGCAGCTCGTGCCGCCGTCCGCCCACGAGAGGCGGAAGTGGTACCAGACGAGCTCCACGTCATCCGGCGCGGTGAAGATGCCGCGATAGACGACGTGACCGTCCTCCTGCGCGGGAGTAAGCTCCACCGTCGTCCATTGGTCGGCAAACTCGCCGTGAGCAAGCAGCTCACAGCGCGTGACCGCCGCGCCGCGCTCGGGGCGAAAGCAGAACGAGACATCGGCGCCGCGGGGCACCGCGCCAAAGGGAGATTTGAAGAGAAGATCGCGCGGATCAAACCATTTAGTTGACATAACACATTCCTTTCTGCCAAATAAAGCGGCTGAAACAGGCAAAAGCGCGCCGAAACGGCGCGCTTAACCCAGCAGTGTATTTTCGCCCGTGATCGCGGAGGACGCGGACGTGTTGGAGAAGTAAGCGTTGAGCACCTGCACGGCGGTGGAGGCCAACGCTGCGCCGGAGCCGCCCTTTTCGATGACGATGGCGACGGCGATCTGCGGATCGTCGTAGGGGGCGAAGCAGACGAACGCGCCGTTGTTGTTCTTCGTGTCGCCGGTCTGGATCGTACCGGTCTTGGCCGCGGCGTCGACGATACAGTTCTTGAAATACTGTGACACCGCGCCGTCAGTTGCGAGGTCGTGCATACCGGCGAGGACGGCGGAGAGATTTTCGCTGCTCATGGCGATCGTCTCGACCGGCTCGGCGTCGTAAACGTATTCGAGCGCACCGGAGCCGCTGGAGCGGACGTTTTTCAAAAGGTGCGTGGCGTAGCGGTCACCCCCGCCGCAGAGCGTCGCGATGTAATTTGCGAGCTGGAGGGGGGAGTATTCCTGATTCGCCTGACCGAACGCCGCCCACGGGGCAAGGTTCTCGCCCTCGTTCTGCGAGGGAAGGCGGCCTGCGGTGTCGCCGATCTCAATACCGGTCGGCGCGCCGAGACCGAATTTCGCGTAATACTCGCGCAGCGTGTCCATGCCCATGCGGTAGCCCATTTCGGCGAAGAAATAGTTGCAGGAATTCATGATCGCGCCGCGGACGTTGAGCGAGCCATGGCCGCTGCGCTTCCAGCAGTAGGTGTAGCTCGCGGAGTAGCCGGGGTACGTCCACTTGCCGGAGTCGTAGATCTTTTCGCGCACGGTCGTCGCGCCGGATTCGAGCGCGGCGATGGCCGTCAAGGGCTTTAAGGTCGAGCCGGGGGCGTATTTTCCCTGCGTGGCGCGATTCCACATCGGCTGCAAGGGGTCGGTGGAGAGCTCTGCAAGATCCTGACGGAACGTCGAGAGGGAATAGGTCGGATAGGACGCAAGCGCCAGCACGTCGCCCGTGCCGACCTGCACGACGGCGACCGCTGCGCCGCGGTCGATGCCGTCGGATTTTGTCATGGAAGAGACGGTATTTTTGAGTGCCTCCTCCACCTGAGCCTGAAAGTCGATGTCGATCGTCAGCGCCACGGTGGAGCCGGGCTTCGGCTCCACGGAGTAGAGCTCGCCGGTGATCTTGCCGGAGTCGTTGTCGAAGGTCACAAGGCGCTTGCCTGCGTTGCCGTGAAGATAGTCTTCAAACGCATTTTCCACGCCGGAGATGCCGACGGTGCTCGCGAGCGTGTAGCCGTCCTTGTCCTTATAATCGTCCCAGTCCTGAATGCTGCCGGTGTAGCCGAGGACGTGGGCGGCGTAGTCGGTCTCGTAAACGCGCACGGACGAGGTATCCACCTGCACGCCGGCATAGTTGCCATCCTTGATGAGGGAAATGAGCGAAACATCCACGTCGCTCGCAAATTCGAAGGTCGTGGAGCCGTTCATCTTGGCGGAGGCGAGGGAGTAGCGCAGCCCGATGAGCGTGCGCACCGTGGAATTCGGGAGCGTTTCGTCGATCCCGTACTCGCTGCGCAGCTTCAGATACAGCGCAGAGCCTGTCAGCGTAGTGGGGAGGCCGTCGTCGCCGACGTTCTTTTCATTGATCCACTTGAGCGAGACGAGGTATTTGACGAGCGTTTTCGCGCTGCCGTTCGCGGTGTCGTAGGCGTAGGGCGAGGTCCTGGCGAGCGGAAGCGTGTCCTTAATTTCAACGCCCTGCGCGTTCATCAGTTCGATGACGCGCAGCAGTGCGTCGTTGAGCTCGTCGGAAGAGACGAGCGAGGAATCAAAATTCAGCGTGTAGACCGCGCGGTTCGACACGAGCACCTTGCCGTTGCGGTCGGTGAGGATGCCGCGCGAGGCCTTGACGGTCTCGGTCTTGGCGTTCGTGCGGATGGACTTGTCGAGGTAATCGTCGCCGTTGACGATCTGTGCGTCAAAGAGCGTGATAACGAATACGAGCGCGCAGAGAAACATCGCCGCGCCGAGTGCGATCAGGCGGCGGGTAAAGCGTTTGGGATCCATAGCGGCCTCCTTTCCTTGAGGCTTGGGGAAAATGGGGGAAAATCAGTCGGGGAAAATGCGGCGGATGGCGCGCAGCGCCGGATAGACCGGCAGAAGAAGCAGGCACGAGAGCGCCGTTTCGCGCGCAAACAGGTGCAGCATCGGCAAAATGGCGGTCGAGCCGCTGCGCGGCAGCAGCGCGAACGCCTGCAAGAGGTCAACGAGCAGAAATGTCAGCACGGTCGAGAGCAGCGCACGGGCAAAGCCCTGCTGCAGCAAATTACTGACAACTGTTGAGATGAGCAGTGCCGCAAGCGTGAACGCGATCGTGTACAAGCACGCGAATGGCGCGGGGAGCACAAGGTCGCACAGCGCGCCGAAGACGATGCCCGCGATGACGGCTGAGCGCGGCAGCTCGAACGATGCCATGACCGCCAAAATGACGGGCGGCAGAAAGGGGATAACGCCGAAAAACGTCATCGACCCGAGAAGCAGCCGCCGCAGGAAAAAGAGCGCCGCGGCGGCGAGCGCGTAAAACGTCCACTTAAGCGCGGTGGTTTGGGTGAGATTCATGCGCGCCTCCCTCAGTCGACAATGTCGTAGTCCGTGATGACGAACACCTCGGTCAGGGCGGCAAAGTCCATCATGGGCGTGAGGACCGCGTAGCGGGCAAGGCCGTCGTCGCCGGTCTGAAGCGATTCGACCGAGCCGATGACAAGGCCGCTCGGGTAATATCCGCCAAGGCCCGATGTGACGATCTGGTCGCCGATGAGCACCTCGTCGTCCGACGTGAGGTACGAGAGCTTCAGTTTGCCCTGACCCATCAGGGAGAAGTCGCCCTCCGCCACGGCGACCTCGCCGGTGCGGAAGATGCGCGCGCCGAGCTCGGTGTCCGTGTCGATGACGGTCAGCACTGTCGACCAGTTGAGGCCGACCTCGGAAATGACGCCGACGAGATACCCCTCGGCGCTGACGACGCAGTCGCCCACGGCGATGTCCTGATCGGTGCCGTGGTTGAGAGACAGCGACGACATCCAGCTGCTCTCGCTGTGGGCGAGCACGGCGGTGGAGACGAATGTGAAGTCGCGCCGCTGCTGCTGGAGCTTCAAAAGCTCGCGCAGGAGCTTATTTTCCTCGCTGTCGGCCTGCGCCTGACGCTGCTGGGCGCGAAGGTCCGCGATCTCTTTTTTGAGCGCCGCGTTTTCCTCCTTGAGTGTGGTCGTGTCCTCGTAATACTGGCGCTTGTCGGCCGCCCAGTCGCTCACGGCGGTGGCGGCGGCGCGGAACGGGTACGTCAGCACACCCGCGATGTTTTCAAGCACCGAGGACGTCGAGGAAAAGTAGGTCAAAAGGCTCAATGCCACGGCGACCGCCGCGGCGACGGCCAGAATGCGCAGCCCGTGCTGACGGAAAAATTCTTTCAAGGCTTACCCTCCTTTCATCGTAGGGCAGGGGAGAGGTTAGAGGAGCTTGACGCCAAAGCGCGCGAGCACTAAGCCAAGCTGCTCAACGGGCAGACCCATGACGTTGAAAAAGTCGCCGTCGATGCGCTCGACGAAGAGCGCGCCGCGGCTCTGCACGCCGTAGGCGCCGGCTTTGTCCATCGGCTCGCCGGTTTTGATGTAGGCACGGATCTCGTCATCCGTCATCGGGCGGAAAAAGACGCGCGTGGACACGGCGAAGCGCTCTTCCTGCGCGCCGCGGCGAACGCTCACGCCCGTGCAGACCGTGTGAGCGCGGCCGGCAAGCTCGCGCAGCATGCGCAGCGCGTCCTCCTCGTCGCGCGGTTTTCCGAGGCGGTCATTGCCCAAAAAGACCATCGTGTCCGCCGTGATGATAAGATCGCCGGGCGCGCAGAGCGCGGCGGCAGCGTCACACTTCTTCTTTGCAATGTAGCGTACCGTGTCCTCGGGAGAAAGACCTTCCGGATAGCTCTCGTCGATGTCGAGCGAGAGCGTCTTAAAGTCCTCCACGCCGATGCGGGCGAGCAGCTCCTGACGGCGCGGGGATTGAGATGCCAAAACGATTGCCATGATATTGCCTCACTATTTGATAATAAAAAGTATAATCAAGATAAAAAATTACAATTTGGAATTCATTCTGCACCGCGATAGAAGAGACCACGGGTGATATTCTCCGGCGCTTCGACCGTCTCGCCCTGATACGCGCGCAGCACGCGGACGCATTCAGAGGCGCTCTCGGTCGTGAAACGGAGTTGAGCAAAGCGCAGACCGAGCGTCTGCCAGTCCTTCGATTTGTCCGCGAGATAAAGAATCTTTCCGTTCTCGATCTCGCTGCGGCAGCCCCACGCGCGCAGCACGGGGAAGTGCTCGCCGCGCCGGTCGGTGAGCTCGGGGGCGCTTGCGCACGCGCCGTCGCAGGGAACGGAGGCGGGGCGCTCGGTAAAGTATCGACAGCCGAACGCGTTCGCATTCAGGCAGTTTTCCGTGAGCATCAGGGGAAGGCGGCCATAGACGATGGCCTCGCACGGGAGACACTTGCTGAGGTCCCGAATCTGCGCGTCGCGCAGCTCGAACGAGACGCACGCGCTCGAAAGTCCCTGTTCTTTCCAGAAAGCGAGCGCGGCGGAGTTGTAGACGTTCAGCGGCCAGCCGCCGTGCAGCTTGCAATCAAGTCCACGCGCGAGCGGCAGGTGGCCGAGGTTGCCGATCGACACGCCCGTGACGCCTTTTTTGGCGGCGTCCTCGAGCAGCGCGCGCAAAATAGGCTCGTCCTGCGTGCGGTAGATGCGCGGCAGCACCGCGAAAAATTCGGTTCTGCCGAGATGCGGCGAAAGGTCAAGCTGCGCCAGCAGTTCGACGGGCACATATACCCGCGCGGGGGAGAGGGCGATCAGTTCCTCACTCAGCTGCTCGGCCCTGTGGAGGGAGGCGGTCAAAAGCGGCTTGTCCGCGCTGTTTTTGACGATTGTTGGCGGAACAAAGTCGAATACGCGGCGTTCCGGCACGGCGGTGCGCTGCGCTTCCATCTGCGCGAGCGCTTCGCGGCGCAGGGCGTTGAGCGCGCCCGCGCTGACGGCGAGACCGCCGTCGAGTGCGACGGCGCACTGCGCCGCCGAAAATACCGTGCCGCCGGTTTTCCTGAGGCGCGTTTCGACCTCTTCCGCGGTGACGGCGCGGCTGCGCGCCGCCTCGGGCACTGCGCCGGTGACGGTCACAGCATGACCGTCTGCGTCCTCGGCTGTCAGGTGCATCGGCTCTCCGGCGCGGACGGTGCAATTTAATGCGAGCGGCACGAGACGCAGATTTTCCTTTTCATAGCGCGCGCGAATCTCGCTGAACCAGTCCTCGGGCCATCTTGCATTTTCGGGCCGCGTGCCGAACATCTCGCGTCCGCGCACGCCGCGGTAGTATCCCTCGGTAAAGCCGTCGCGCGAGAAGGCGAGGGCGAGCTTTTTCTGCTCGTCCTTCGTCGGCGTGCGATGCTCGCGCAGAAGGCGCGCGTATATTTCCGTCACGGCGGCGACATACTCCGGCCGCTTCATGCGCCCCTCGATCTTGAGGCAGGCAACGCCCATATCCATCATCTCCGGCACAAAGGGCGCGAGGTTCGCGTCCTTCAAGCTCAGCGGATGGCCGTCCGCCCTGCCGGAAAAGCCGTAGGGCAGACGGCAGGGCTGGGCGCAGGCGCCACGGTTGCCGCTGCGCCGCCCGATGACGGCAGACATCTCGCACTGGCCGCTGTAGCACATGCACAGCGCGCCGTGGACGAACGTTTCGATCTCGACGGGGCTTTTTTGGCAGATTTCGGCGATCTCCCCGCGCGAAAGCTCACGCGCGAGCACCGCGCGCGTCATGCCGAGCCTTGCCGCTTCCTGAACGCCCGAGAGCGTGTGCAGGCTCATCTGCGTCGAGGCGTGCAGCGGCACGTCGGGGATAAGCTTTTGCAGCGTCGCCAGAACGCCCCAGTCCTGCACCAGGATTGCGTCCACACCGCACTCCGACGCGGTGCGCGCCTCCGCGGCAAGCGCGGGGAGCTCGCGGTCGGTGACGAGCGTGTTGAGCGTCAGATAGACCTTCACGCCCCGCAAATGGCAATAAGAGACCGCCGCGCGGAATTCCTCGTCAGAGAAGTTCCTCGCGCTGCGGCGCGCGTTGAACGCGCCAAAGCCCATATACACGGCGTCTGCGCCGCTCTGTACGGCGGCAACAAGCGCCTCCTGCCCGCCCGCGGGCGCTAACAGCTCCGTCGTCAAGGGTTTACTTTTTCTGCTGCTGGAGCTTGAAGATCTCGCGCTTGAGCTCGCTGACCTCATTCTTGGCCTGAGAAGCCTCGTCGAGGTACTGCTTGACCTGACGGCGCAGCGCGTCGCCGGCCTCGCGCTCTTTGAAGAGCTCGTCGGTGATGTTCACGGCGGTCAGCACGGCGGCGTCCGTGCGGCCGACCTTGGCAGCGTCGAGCAGCTCGCTCATTTTGTCGTTGACGTAGGAGCCGACCTTCTGCATATAGGAGGGGGCTTCCTCGGCGACAAAGGTGTATTCCTCGTCGCAGATGGAGATCGTGATGCGGTTTTCCATGATTTGTGTGCTCCTTTCTATTTCGGCGTTGCACAAAAAAGGGCAAATTCCACCCATATAATCTCTAACAGTATAACACGGGAGTGAAAATGTGAAAAGGGGGAAGCAAAAAATTTCATGTTTACGAACGGGAAAATTTCATGTAGAATAATGGAATCGAAAATGGACGAAAGGAGGCGGGGAACATGGCAGGCTATGTGCTGCATTTGAGCACCGAGGAGAACATCACGCTCTCATCGGCGACGGTCAAGCGATTGATCGCGGGTGGCAGCGGCGACGCGGCGCTGCTGTACCTCGCCATCCTGCATGCGCGCGGCGCGGCGGACTCCGGCAAGCTCGCGCGCGAGCTCAAGTGGGACGAAACGCGTCTTCGTGCGGCGGAGCAGGCGCTCTACGAGATGAAGCTCGTCGGCGCGCCGGAGAAGAAGGAAGCGCCCCTTCCGCCGCCCCAGCAGCTCAGCGAGCCGCCCGAGTACACGCGCGAGGACATCGCGCGAAAGCTGGAGGGCGACGGGCGCTTCGCCTGCCTTCTGCGCGAGGTGGAGCACAAGCTCGGCCCGCTCTCGACCCCGTCGGTCAAGAAGCTGTTAGGGCTGTACGAAAATCTGGGTCTGCCCGCGGACGTGGTCTACACGCTCGTCAACTACTGCATCGCGAAAAAGGAGCAGCAGTTCGGCGAGGGGCGGCTGCCCAACATGCGCGAGATCGAAAAAGAGGGCTACGTCTGGGCGCGCAAGGAGCTCTTTTCCATCGAAAAGGCCAGCGAGTACATGAAGCGCGAGCAAGCCCTGCGCGGCAGATATCCCGAGTACATGGCGGCGCTGCAAATGCAGGGCCGCGCGAGCGCGCCGAGCGAGGAAAAGTATCTCTCCGCGTGGGCGGAGATGGGATTTCCGGCGGAGACCGTGGCTGAGGCTTACGACCGGACGATCCTGCACTGCCACGAATTCCGCTGGCCGTACTGCAACGGCATTTTGAAACGCTGGCACGAAAAGGGCCTGCACACGCTCGCCGAGGTCAGGGCCGAGAACGCCAAGGAGCAGAGCAAGCCGAAAAAGAACACTACCGGCGGCAACGCCTGGATGAAGGAATATTTGAATCAGTAACGAAAGCGGGGGAGAAGGATGTCTTACGATGGGCGGCTGATGCGCCAGGCGCTGGCGCGCTTCGACGAGGACAAGCAGCGCCGCGCGGAGAATTTTCGCGCGCGCGAGCGCGCGGTCTATACCAAGTGCCCGCGCATTGAGGAGATCGACCGCGAGCTGTCGCACACGATGGCGAAGATCATCGCCTCCGGTCTGCGCCGCGGGACGGACCCGCGCCCGGCCATTGAGGCGCTGCGGGAGGAGAATCTCAATTTGCAGCAGGAAAAGCGCCTTCTCCTGACGCGCCTGGGACTGCCGGGCGACTATCTCGAGGAAAAGCCCAAGTGCTCGCGCTGCAACGACACGGGCTTTCTCGGCAGCGAGGTCTGCTCGTGCCTGCGCGGCTATTACGCCAAGGAGCAGAACAAGGAGCTCTCGGGCCTTTTGGACCTCGGCTCGCAGTGCTTCGAAAATTTCAACTTCGACTACTATTCGTCCGTGCCGGACGAGGACCTCGGCGTGTCGCCGCGCACGAACATGGAGCGCGTGTACGACATCTGCCAGGACTACGCGCACGAGTTTTCGCCCAAGAGCGGCAACCTGCTGCTGACCGGCGGCACGGGACTGGGGAAAACGTTCCTCTCCGCGTCTATCGCGCGCGTCGTGAGCGCGAGCGGCCACAGCGTGGTCTACGACACGGCGGGGCACATCTTCGCCCGCTTCGAGGCGCAGAAGTTCGGCCGCGACGACGGCGAGAATGCCGACACCGCCGTGAGCCGCGCGCTCGGCTGCGACCTGCTGATTTTAGACGACCTCGGCACCGAGCTGATGACGAGCTTTGTCCACAGCGCGATGTATCAGATCGTCAACACGCGCCTCATCACGGGGAAGAAGACCGTCATCTCCACGAACCTGAGCCCCGACGAGCTCGGGCGGCGCTACGGCGCGCCGGTGCTGTCAAGATTGCAGGGAGAGTATCAAATGCTGCTCTTTTTCGGCGAAGACATCCGCCGGCAGAAGAGAAAATGAATACAAAATGTAAAAAAGGCTCCGCAGAATACTCTGCGGAGCCTTTTTCTTGCTTTTTACAGCTTGTGGATCACGGCGACGGCGCAGGGCACGCGGCCGGGACAGTAGGCGTAGTCGACATCGTCGTAGCCCGCCGCGGCGATAAACTGCTTATACGTGTCGAACGTGAACTGACGCTTGAAGTCCGCGCCCGCCTTGCCGACGGTCGAGGCAAAGCCGCTCGTCTTGCCCTGCTCGCTGCGGTTCATATAGGTCGGGACGATGATCGTGCCGCCGCTGCGGCAGACGCGGTCGAGCTCGGCAAGGGCCTTGTACGGCTCGTCGAGCAGGTGGACGACATTCGCGGCGATGACCACGTCGAACTGCCCGTCCGGCTCGTCTAAATGCAGGATGTCGGCCTGGCGGAACGTGACGTTTGGCAGCGCGCCGTATTTCTTCTTCGCCCGCTTGAGCATGTTGGCGGAGAAGTCCGTCGCGAGAAGCGTCCGGCAGCGCTCGGCGATGGCGCCGGTGAGCAGTCCCGTGCCGCAGGCGCATTCGAGCACCGCGTCGTCTGGTGTGATACGGGAACTGACGGCGGCAATGAGCGCCTTGTGCGTTTCTTTATTAAAGATGTCGGCGAAGAGGTCATAGACCCCCGCGACGTTGTCCCAGAACATGAGTATTTTCCTCTCAACGTGATTTGTTTTTCTACACGATAGCAGAAACGCGCGGAAAATGCTACTCTCAAGAGAAAGAAAAAACGAAAAATTAAGGGAGAGGATCCTACTTTTTGTGCTTTTTATAAAAAGACTTGCCATCGGCACACGGGTGGTATATAGTCTTTATAAAGATTTCGTAAAGAAACTGCGTTTTTGCGTTAAGGAGTCGAATGATGAAACGAATTTGGCCGCTGTTTGCCGTGCTGGCGCTGCTGTGCGCGCTGATGGTCCCGGCGCTGGCCGCCGCGGGCGGTACGGCGGACGCGGAACCTGCTGCACAGGCGGTGAGCGAGGAAGAACTCGCGCGCTCGGAGGAGAACACCACCAAGGTGCGCAAGATCTGGGCGGTGGCGGCGCTTATCGGTGTGGCGTGCTTTGGCGGCGCGCTGGGCATGGCGCATTCCGTTGCAAAGGCGGCGAACAACATGGCCGAACAGCCCGAGGCGGCGGGGCAGATCCGCACCTCGATGATGATGGGTCTTGTGTTTATCGAGACGGTCATCATCTATGCGCTGATCGTGGCCATCCTGATCATCTTCGTATTGTGACGATAACGAGAAAAGTGGAATAGAGCGGCGGAAGGGGGCAGCACTGTCTCCTTCCGCTGCTCTATTTATTGAAGAAAAAGGGGAGGAGTCAGGGCTCTGTTAAGAAGACGAAAAGATGCTGTAAAGCGGCGGTTAATCATGAAGGAAGACTTGCATTTCCTGCGTGCAGGTGGTATAAATAAGTGCTGCATCCCAAGCAGAAATTGGATGATAGAAACAAAAGGGGGTAGGGCGCGTGGATAAGAAAAAGCGAACGCGCGAGCTGATCGTGTTCGCCGTGATCGTGCTGGCGCTGCTGGCCGGATGTTTGCTCACGCCGTCAGGCGGCGAGAGCGAACCGATCCAGGAGGTCATGCGTGACGCGGTGCTGCACGAGCAGAACAAGGTGAGCCTGTTTGGCCTGATCGAGGTGAACCCGGGGCTCATCTCCGCCTACATCGTGACGGGTATTTTAATAGTATTCGCCCTTGTGTGCCGGCTTTTTGTGATCCCAAAATTCAAATATGTGCCCGGCAGGTTCCAGCTCATTTTAGAGCAGATCGTCGGCATGTTCGACGGCCTGGCCGAGGGCAGCAGCCCGCACCGCAATAAATTCCTGCGGGCGTACATCTTCACCGCCGGTGTTTACATCTTTGTCAGCACGCTCTTTGAGCTGCTCGGCATTCAGGTGGTGACCACATCAGGCCACGCCGTCAGCCTGCCCGCGCCGCTGTCCGATATCAACGGGGCGATCGCGCTGGGCGTGATGAGCTACGGCGTGATCCTCTTCGGCGGACTGATCGCCGCGGGCGTGAGGGGATTTCTGCACGCGCTCAAGGATTTCTCGCTGCCGATCTCGATGAGCTTTCGACTCTTCGGCGCCCTGCTTTCCGGCGCGCTCGTGACGGAGCTTGTGTATTACTACGCGGCGCTTTCCTATGTGCTGCCGGTCATCGTGGGCGTGATGTTCACGCTGCTGCACGCGCTGATCCAGGCGTATGTTTTAACGATGCTGGTGTCGACGTTCTACGGCGAATCGACCGAAAAGCACGAGAAAAAGCCCAAGGCAAAAAAGGTAAAAAAATCCCGCAGCGAAACGGCTGCCTGAAGAAAGAGGTAAAATTGCCATGAAAACGATGAAGAAATTCGCAGCGCTGATGATGCTGCTGTGCGCGCTGATGATCTGCACCATTCCGGCCCTCGCCGCAAACGAGAGCGGCAGCGACAGTGATGTGACCGAGACCGTGAACGTCACGGCCGGCAGCAACGACAACGACGTGACCTCTGCCAAGGCGATGGGCTCGGGCGTGATGATCGGCATTGCGTGCCTTGGCGGCGCGCTGGCCATGGGCATTGCGGTCGGCAAGTCGAGCGAGGCCATGGCCCGCCAGCCCGAGGCCACAAGTCAGATCAGAACCACGATGATGATGGGCCTTGTGTTTATCGAGACGGTCATCATTTACGCCCTGATCGTGGCGATCCTCATTATCTTCGTTCTTTGATGAAGAACACTCCCAAAAAGGAGGGGCTTTGAATGCCGCTTAATATCAATTTGCAGCAGATTCTGCTGCATGCGCTGAACTTTGTTATCCTGTTCGGCGCGATGTATTTTCTGCTCTACAAGCCTGTGAAGAGCTTTATGGACAGCCGCAAGGCGCACTATGAGAAGATGGACGAGGACGCCAAGGCCGTGCTTGCCGAGGCCGAGAAGACGAAGGCCGGCTATGAAGCGCAGCTCAAGAGCGCCGACGAGGAGATCGCACGCCGCCAGCGCGAGGCGAACGAAGCCTTGCAGCACGCGGTGGATGAGCGCCGCGCGCAGGCCGAGCAGCAGGCGGGCGAGATCGTGCGCAAGGCGCGGGAAGATGCCGCGCGCGAGCATGAGCGCGTGATGGAGCAGGCCAAGGGCGAAATTTCCGAGCTGATGAGCGCCGCGGCGGAAAAGCTGGTGCTCTCCAGCACGTCGGACGCTTACGACAAGTTCCTGGACACGGCGGAGGAGCGCAAGGACAATGGCTGAGCGCACGGAGCATTTAGAGGCCGTACTGCTCTCTGCCGTGCGTCCGTCGCAGGAGCAGGAGAAGCGATTTCTGGCCTTCCTTGCCGAAAAGTACGGCGAGGGCACGACGCTCACCTGGCAAAAGAGTGATGACTACCCCGACGGTTTCCGCCTCGAGGTGGGCGCGGAGGTCTACGACTGGAGCGCGGGCGGACGCCTGAGCCAGTTCAAGGACGCGCTCGAAAAGCTCGCCGCCACGCAGGGCGACGTCATCCCGCTGCTGAAGGAGACGGTGCTCTCGTGGACGCCGCAGGCCATGGCACAGGAGGTCGGCACCGTTCTGACCGTCGGCGACGGCATTGCCCGCGTGGACGGGCTGGAGGGCGCCGCCTATGGCGAGGTGCTGCTTTTCGACGGCGGCGTGCGCGGCATGGTGCAGGACTTATCCGAGGACAGCGTCGGCTGCATCCTCTTTGACGACGACGCAAGCGTCTGCGCGGGCAGCACGGTCCGCCGCACCGGACGCACGGCGGGCGTTCCCGTGGGCGAGGGATTCCTCGGCCGCGTGGTCAACGCGCTCGGCGTGCCCATCGACGGCGGGGGAGACATCCGCGCCGACGGCTACCGCGCGGTGGAAAGTCCCGCTCCCGGCATCATCGACCGCCAGAGCGTCGACACGCCGCTTGAGACGGGCATTCTGACCGTCGACTCGATGTTCCCCATCGGCCGCGGCCAGCGCGAGCTCATCATCGGCGACCGCCAGACCGGCAAGACCGCTATCGCCCTCGACACCATCGTCAACCAGAAGGGCAAGGATGTCATCTGCATCTATGTCGCCATCGGACAGAAGGCGAGCTCCGTCGCCCAGCTCAAAAAGACGCTGGAAACGCACGGCGCGATGGATTATACGATCATCGTCAACGCCACGGCGAGCGATCCCGCGCCGTTACAGTACATTGCGCCCTACGCGGGCTGCGCCATGGGCGAATACTTTATGAATAAGGGCCGCGACGTGCTGATCGTCTACGACGATCTTTCCAAGCACGCCATCGCGTACCGCGCGATGAGCCTTCTGTTGGAGCGCTCCCCGGGCCGCGAGGCGTATCCGGGCGACGTGTTCTATCTGCACTCCCGCCTGCTCGAGCGCGCGGCGCATCTGAGCAAGGAGAAGGGCGGCGGCAGCATCACGGCGCTGCCGATCATCGAGACGCAGTCCGGCGACGTTTCGGCCTATATCCCGACGAACGTCATTTCCATCACCGACGGTCAGCTCATTCTGGAAACGCGCCTGTTCTTCTCCGGCCAGCGTCCGGCGGTGAATGTGGGCCTGTCCGTGTCCCGCGTGGGCGGCGACGCGCAGACCAAGGCGATGAAAAAGGCAGCCAAGACCATCCGCCTCGACCTTTCGCAGTACCGCGAGATGGAGTCGTTCACGCAGTTTGCAAGCGACCTCGACGAGTCGACGGCAAAGCTTTTATCCTACGGTCAGGGCTTGATGCGCATGCTGCGGCAGAAGCAGTTCCACCCCTACAAGCAGTATGAGCAGGTCATCCTGCTCGTCGCGGGGCTGAACCATGTTTTTCAGGAGATCGTGCCAGAGCAGCTTGACGCATTTATCCCCGCGCTCTTGCAGCACTTTGGCGAGACGCAGGGCGCGCTGTGCAATGCCATCGAGCAGACCGGCCAGCTCAGCGACGATCAGCAGTCGCAGATCATCGAGTGCGCAAAGGAATTTGTGCAAAGCTATTTTTCCAAATAAAAAGTGAGGTGACAGGTACATGGCGAGCATGAAGGAGATCCGCGAGCACATCGCGAGCATCCAGAGCACGCAGAAGGTGACGAACGCGATGTACCTCATCGCCTCGACCAAGATGCGGCGGGCGAAAGAAGACCTTGCCAAGACGCGCCCGTTTTTCGACGCGGTCTCGACGCAGATCGAGCAGATCTTCCAGCACGCGGGCGAGATCGAGAGCCCGTACCTCTACCGGGGCAACGCGGACGATCTGGCCCAGCCGGGAACATACGCCTATCTTGTGGTGACGGCGGACCGCGGCCTTGCGGGCGCCTACAACCAGAATGTTATTCAGGAGACGATGAAGCGCCTTGAAAAGCACCCCGACAGCCGCCTTTTTGTGGTGGGCGGCAACGGGCGGCACTTCTTCTCCGGCCACGGCGTGCCGGTGGAAAAGAGCTTCCTCTACGATGCGCAGAGTCCCACGCTCCGCCGCGCGCGAGAGATCACGGCGAAGCTTTTGGATCTCTTCGACCGGGGCGAGATCTCCAAGCTCTTTATCATCTACACCGACCTTGGCAACGGCGTGGACATGGACGTGCGCACCGTGCGCCTGCTGCCGCTGGAGGATGAGCACTTTGCCAAAGAGGAGACGGAGGAAAAGCCCATCCGCTTTGAGCCCTCGGCAGAGGAGGTGCTCGCCAGGGTCGTGCCGGCGTACATCACGGGCTTTTTGTACTCGGCGATGGTCGACAGCTTTTGTGCCGAGCAGAACGCGCGCGCCTCTGCCATGGACTCGGCCAACCAGAACGAGGACGACATGCTGCGCGAGCTGCAGCTCGAGTACAACCACGAGCGGCAGGGCGCCATCACGAGCGAGATCACGGAGGTCTCCGCCGGCGCGCGCAGCAAAAAGAACCACATGAAGAAGGAGGCGCAGCATGCGCACAGGTAAGATCATTCAGGTATCGGGCAGCGTGGTGGACGTGCGCTTCCCGCACGGCGAGCTGCCGCGCATCCGCGAGGCGCTGTCCGTCGAGCTGAACGGCAAGCGCCTTGTGATGGAGGTGGAGCAGCATTTGAGCGCCGAAACGGTGCGCTGCATCATGCTCTCCGGCAGCGAGGGCCTCAGCCGCGGCATGACCGTCACGGGCGAAGGCAGCGGCCTTCGCGTGCCCGTCGGCAAGGCGACGCTCGGACGGCTTTTCAACGTCTTTGGCGATACCATCGACGGCGGCGCGCCGATCGGCGGCGCGGAGCCGCGCCGCAGCATCCACAGAAAGCCCCCCGCCTTCGACGAGCAGAGCCCGAGCGTTGAGATCTTGGAGACCGGCATCAAGGTCATCGACCTTTTGGAGCCCTATCCGCGCGGCGGCAAGATCGGCCTGTTCGGCGGCGCGGGCGTCGGCAAGACGGTGCTCATTCAGGAACTCATCCACAACATCGCCGTCGAGCACGGCGGCTATTCGATCTTCACCGGCGTGGGCGAGCGCAGCCGCGAGGGCAACGACCTCTGGAACGAGATGCACGAGAGCGGCGTTATCGACAAGACCGCGCTCGTCTTCGGTCAGATGAACGAAGCGCCCGGCGTTCGTATGCGCGTGGCGCTGACAGGCCTTACGATGGCCGAATACTTCCGCGACGAGGAGCAGCGCGACGTGCTGCTGTTTATCGACAATATTTTCCGCTTTGTGCAGGCGGGCAGCGAGGTCTCGACCCTGCTCGGCCGCATGCCCTCCGCCGTCGGCTATCAGCCGACGCTCGCGAACGAAATGGGCGAGCTGCAGGAGCGCATCACCTCGACCAAGAGCGGCTCGATCACGTCCGTGCAGGCGGTCTACGTTCCCGCGGACGATCTGACCGACCCTGCCCCGGCGACGACGTTCACCCACCTCGACGCGACGACGGTTTTGAGCCGTAAGATCGCCGAACAGGGCTTATATCCCGCGGTCGACCCGCTCGAATCGTCCTCCCGCATTCTGGAAGAGGATATCGTGGGCGAGCGGCACTACCGCATCGCGCGCAGCGTGCAGGCGACCTTGCAGAAATACCGCGAATTGCAGGATATCATCGCCATCCTCGGCATGGAGGAGCTGAGTGACACGGACAAGGTGACGGTCAACCGCGCGAGAAAGATCCAGCGCTTTTTGGCCCAGCCGACGTTCGTGGCCGAAAAGTTCACGGGCCTTCCGGGCGTCTATGTGCCGCTTGAGGAGACACTCCGCGGCTTTGAAGCCATTCTCTCCGGCGAGATGGACGGCTATCCCGAGATGGCGTTCTACAACGTCGGCACGCTTGACGACGCGCTCGCCAAGGCGAAGAAGATGGAAAGCGGGGAAGCGTGATGAAGACCTTTCCTCTCCGCGTCCTCGCGCCCGAGCGCACGTTTTTTGACGGGGCGTGCACATCACTCACCGTGCCGAGCATCGACGGCATATACGGCCTGATGGCGCAGCACGAGGATATCGTGCTCGCCATCGTCCCCGGCAAGCTGACGCTGCGGGACGCCGACGGCGTCGAGCAGATCGCCGCCGTGTCCGAGGGCGTGCTCAAGATGGAGCACGGCGAGGCGCTCGTGCTGGTGGATACGATCGAGCGGCCGGAGGAGATCGACCTCCACCGCGCCGAGGAAATGGCCGCCGAGGCGCGCGCCGAGCTCACCGCGCACCACAGCGCGCAGGAGCAGGCCATCGCCCGCGCCCGCATCGCCCGCGCGATCAGCCGTATCCACGTCAAGCACGACGGGAAATAAATGAGAAAACGAAAATTCGCACCGCAAGGTGCGAATTTTTTGATCTCTCCGCCAATTTTCGCCCGCTTTTGCACGCTTTTTGTGCTAAAAGTGGAGAAAAAGGAGGGGAAATCCATGGAAATGTCCGCAAGAAAGCCGCTGCTCCCGCGCCGCGTGCTCGACCTGCCCATCGATGCGCTGCGCCCTAACCCCAACCAGCCGCGCATCGAGTTTGACGAGGCCTCGCTGCGCTCGCTGAGCGACAGCATCCGCCGCTATGGCATCCTCCAGCCGCTGACCGTCCGCCGCACGGACGAGGGCTACGAGCTCATCGCGGGAGAGAGACGGCTGCGCGCGGCAAAGCTCGCGGGACTGCGCGAGGTGCCGTGCCTGCTCGCGCGCTCGAGCGAGGAGGAGAGCGCGCTGCTCGCGCTGATCGAAAACCTCCAGCGCCGCGATTTGCACTACTTGGAGGAGGCTGCGGCTATCGCGCGGCTGATCGCGACCTACGGCCTCTCGCAGGAGCAGGCGGCGGAAAGGCTGGGGAAATCCCAGTCCGCTATTGCCAACAAGCTGCGGCTGCTGCGCCTGTCGCCCGACTGTGTGCGCCTTCTGCGCGAGCACGACCTCTCCGAGCGGCACGCACGGGCGCTGCTGCGCCTGACGGACGAGGAAGACCGCCTCAAAGCCTTGCAAGTTATCGCTGCACGCGGCTACAACGTCGCGCAGAGCGAGGCGCATATCGAAGAGCTTTTGAAGCTCAAGCAGAAAACGCCCCCGCCGCGCCTGCCGACCTACATCGTCAAGGATGTGCGCATCTTTTTGAACACCATCCGCCACTCGCTCGGATTGATGCAGCGCGCGGGTGTGCAGGCCGACATGCAGCGCGAGGACACGGACGATGGCATCCTTTTGACCATCCGCATCCCGAAACGTGCAAAAGAGGCCGGATAATCCTGCAAAATTGTCACCAAATTGTGATTCTTTTTCTCACAAACTGTGATATACTGAAACGACTGGCAGGGAAGTCCCTGTCCGGAAGATCGGAAGAAACAGGAGGAGCCAGCATGGATGAAATGAACGGCGCCTTTGAGGAAAAGAAGAGAAGAAAAGGCGGCAAGCGCCTGATGCAGCCGGAAAAGGCCGCAAAGGCGGCCAAGGAGCCCCGCGCGGAAAAGCCGCCGCGCGTTCCACGTGAAACATCGGGAAAGACCGGCAAGGTCGTCGGCATTGTCGTGGGTGTGCTCGTGGTGGCGTACTTGGGCCTTGGCGCGTGGGCGTCGGCCAGCCATAAAATTTATCCCAACGTGATGATGGGCGATACCAACTACGGCGGGATGACCGAGCAGCAGGTCGCCGAGCAGCTCAAAGCGAGCGTCGCGCAGGCGAAGGGCACAGAAGTCGACTTTGTCCTGCCCGACGGCACGGAGGTCGCGCATGTTTCGCTCGACGAGATGCCGGAGTATGTCGACTTCGACGGACTTGCCAAGCATATCTACAACGTCTACGGCTGCAATGACAGCTTTCTGACCGCGGGCGCGAAGTATCTGCGCGCACTCTTCAAGCCGCAGGATGCGGCGCAGGTGGTCGACGCGGCCTACTCGCCCGATTTGATGGAGAATCTTGTCGACACGGTGTGCGACAGCATCAACTGCGACCCCGTGGAGTTTGCCATCAACGTGACAGAGGATGGCAAGGTCAGCGTGACGAAGCCGCAGGACGGCCGCGCGACGACTGATACCGCAAAAGACCAGATCGGCGTATACTTAAACGGCGCGTATTTGAGCGGCGGCGACCCGTCCGAGATCGTGCTTGAGCCTGCGAGCGAGGGCGGCGTCTACGATGTCATCCCTGCACAGGAGGTCGACCTGAGCGCGCAGCGCGAGGCCGTTATCGGCCAGAAGGTCAACGCGACGTATGACAAGGAGACCGGCGCGGTCACGCCAGGCCACGCGGGCGTGGAATTTACGCTTTCTGACCTTGAATCCGCCTACAACGCCGCGGCGGCGGGGGAGACGGTCGAGTTGCCCAACGCCACGGTCGAGACGCCGGACGTCACGGCGGAGCAGCTCCAAAAGGTCCTGTTCCGCGATGTGCTGAGTACCTACACCACGAAGGTCGGCGGCGCGTCCGGCCGCCGCGCGAACGTCAAGCTGACGGCCTCGCGCATCACCGGCTACATATTAAACTCCGGCGAAACGATGAAATACGGCCCGCTCGTCACGCCCTTTACCGCGGCGAACGGCTACAGCGCCGCGCCCGGTTACTTGCAGGGCAAGACCGTCGATATGGTCGGCGGCGGCGCGTGTCAGGCGAGCTCCACGCTCTACGCTGCGGCGCTCTACGCCAACCTTGAGATCGTGCAGCGCACGAACCACGGCTTCGCGTCCGATTACATCGGCCTCGGCCTCGACGCGACGGTCGCGCAGGGCGGGCCCGAGTTCGAGTTCCGCAACAACACGATGTACCCCATCAAGGTCATCGCCGAATATTACACGAGCGGCGGCAAGGACTTCCTCAAGGTCACGCTGCGCGGCACGAAGGTCGACGACAGCTACGTGAAGATCAAGACCGAAGTGCTTGAAACCATCCCGTTCACGGAGGAGATCGTTGAGACCGACGAGCTCGCCTCCGGCGAGCGCAAGGTCGAGCAGACCGCCTACACCGGCTACAAGGTCAAGACCTACCGCAACGTCTACTCCGGTGACGGCAAGCTCATTTCGTCCACGTTCGAGGCGAGCAGCAATTATAAGGCGCGCAACCGCATCGTGCTCGTCGGCAAGTCCGCGGCGGTCACGCCGACGGACCCCATCACACCCGTCGATCCCGGCACGACCACGCCGACGGACCCGACAACGCCCGTCGACCCCGGTACCACGACTGACCCGGGCACCACAACTGACCCCGGCGTGACAGACCCCGGCACGACGACAGAGCCGCCCGTCGAGCAGGAAAAGCCCGGTTGGCTCGACACGGGGCTCGACCGGTAAAAACAGCAGAACGAGAAAACGGAGAGGCATTACCTCTCCGTTTTTACGTTGTTCAAGTGTTATTCGCCGTCCGAGTCCATGTAGAGCTCTTCGGCCTTCTGCTGCGCGGCGATCAGCAGCGCGCTGGCCTCACCATAGTTCTGCCTGTTCATTTTCTCCAGCGCGTCAGTCACGGCGTTGAAGAGGAGCAGATACATTGCCTTGTAGTCCGTCATAGAACCACCCTTGGAAAATTATATAACGTTTTGTTATATAGCACAATATAACATTTTGTTTTACGTATACTTCTTTACAGAATCTAAACACGAATTCTGGATGGAGTGAAGCAAAATGTATCGACGCATTCGAGACCTGAGAGAGGACAGCGACCTGACGCAAAAGAGCTTGGCGGACTATCTGAGCTGCTCGCAGGTCTGCTATTCCAACTACGAGACCGGCAAGCGCGACGTCCCGAGCGACGTGCTCATCAGGCTCGCGCGGTTTTACCACACGAGTGTGGATTATCTTGTGGGGCTCACGGAGGAGCGGGCTCCTTACCCTAAAAAGAAATAATACATAGTGCCATGTTCTCGCACGGGTGCGAGGGGGATGCAGCGCGACAGCGCTGCTTTTGTCCCTGCACTGTGCAGGGGGGGCGGGGGGAAGGCAGCGCCTTTGGCGCTGCACGAATCAAAGGGGATATTCTCTTTTGCGAAAGAGAATATCCCCTTTGGAACCCCAAGAGAACGCGAGGGGAGGGCCCCTCGACCCCCGACATTGGCAGTCTTAATCTCGAAGAACTGCTCAGCCTGCGGAATCAGGTGCGGTGTACATGGCTTCGCCATGAACCCCTACTGTTCGCTACCACTTGCAACCGCGCCTTACTATCGTGAGGCGCGAGTGACGATTACTTGGCGGCAGACTGCTTGCGGAATGCGGCATTGCTTCGCTTGCCGCGTTGAGGAGTGCCGCGGTAGACGGATATTAGTCTGCACTCCTACAAGATCAGCAGAGCGGCAGCGGATAATAGGAGTAGGCCAAATCGTATAGCAGAGGCAAACGCGGCAACGCCGCGCGCAGGCAGTCGATTCGGCAAGCGCCGCACCTCTTCGAACTGCTCGCTTGCAATGTGAATTTTCTCTGGGAGGGTGCAAGGGAGGGATATCTCTTTTCGAAAAAGAGATATCCCTCCCTTATCCGTTCCCCTGCCAGCAGGGAAACAACACGCTTCCCCCGCAGGGGGAAATTACTGTTTTTTCCTGATCAGAATAAACGGCGTGCACTGGTCATCCTGACCCGCGGGGTTATCGCGGATGATCTCACACAGCTGCTCGTCGGTGAGGGTCACGTTGTCGCCCTTGCCGAGGATGTCGCGCGTGAAGTCGTTCGCGTCGACGATCATCGCGCGCACGCCGGTCTTCTCATAGATCTCGTTGCACACGCCCGAGGGATTTTCCGGAATACGGATGCCGTAGTCGCCGTAGACGGGGAACACGTCGGGGTAGAAGCCGTCGAGGCCCGTGACCTCCATGCCGACCATATCGTAGAAGATGCCGTGCTTGCCGACGAGCTTGCCAAAGCCCGCGCAGATGGCGGCCCAGAGGACCTTCCACGCGCCGCACTCGTCGATGGCGAACTGCATCTTGCACACCTCACCCACGCCGATGCCGGCGCTGTTGTGCTGGATGGCAAAGCGGCTGAGGAATTTCGCCAGCCACGAAATTTTCATATCCTTGCGGTAGACCACTCGCTTCTGGCACAGGGCGATGATCTTTTCGCTGATGCTCAGCAGGTCGCCCTCCTCGTAGAGGGGCTTGACGTAGCGGTTGACGAGTTCGATGTAATCCTCGCCGATCTCGACAAAGTGCGTCTGGATGGCGTGGCGCAGATAGACGCCCGTGGACGTCTCAATTTCAACGTTTTTGGAGCCGTTTGCAACAAAATCCATGAAAAAAGCCTCTTTCGTGCAGTATTTGAATCAATCAAAATATGAACCGATGGTATTGTACCACAAAATCCGCAAAATGCTACTGTAAATTGCAAAAATTCAGGAAAGAAAAAAGCGCGCCGTCCGCGGCGCGTGCTTGACGCGGCGGACGGCGTGGAATGACGAAAGACGAAAAGGCGGAGCGCTTACTTTTCGGTGATGACCTTGATCACCTTTTCATAGCTCTCCTGGGCGATGGGTACAGCGTGCGCGAGCAGCGCCTCGCCCTTCTGGCAGCACTCGTCGCGGAACGCCTTGTCCTTTAAGGACGAGAGGTTGATGAGCACGTTGAGCCATGCGCTCTCCATCGCGGTTTTGAGCGTGAGCGCGGCAATACCGAGGTCGCTGACGACGTTCGGGTTCGTCGTGCCGACGAGACCGGCGCACAGGTCGATGGCCTCGGAGCAAATTTCCATCATTGTCAGCGGCACCAGCGTGCAGTTGCGGAAGCTCGCCTGCACCGCGCCGCGGCGGATGGCCTTGTGCTCATCGTCGTCCTTCGGGAGGGCCAGAGATTCGATCAGGACATCGAAGACCTCGCTGTCGCGGTTCATCACGTCGATGAAGCGCTCCTTGAGCTCATTGCCCTTGGCAATGGCGTCCAAAAGGCGCTCGCGGTCGTTTTCAAAGCCCTTCTTGTCGAGCGTCAGGCCGTTGACCATCATCGTCAGCGCCACGCCGACGCCGCCGGCAAGACCTGCCACCGCGCCGCCGCCGGGGGCGGGAGTGCCCGCGCCGACTTCGTTGATGAGCTCGGTTACTTTCATATCTGCGATCTTCATAGTGCCCTCCCTGGGTTAAAATTAAAAATTCATCAGGAACAGGCGGAGGCGCGCTCCACCTGTTCCTGAGCTTGTACAATTAAAACAGGCCGGTGATCTTGCCGTTTTCGTCGACGTCGATCTTCTCGGCGGACGGGACCTTGGGCAGGCCCGGCATCGTCATGATGTCGCCGGTCTTGGCGACCAGGAAGCCCGCACCGGCGTTGACCTTGAGGTCGCGGACGGTGATCTTGAAGCCGCGGGGCGCGCCGAGCTTGCTGGCGTCATCGGAGAAGGAGAACTGCGTCTTGGCCATGCAGATGGGGAGCTTGTCAAAGCCGAGCTCGGTGAGCTGCTTAAGCTGCTTCTTGGCGGAAGCGGCGATGACCACGCCGTCAGCGTGATAGACCTTGGTAGCGATGGCGTTGAGCTTGTCCTCAATGCTGTCGTTGACGTCGTAGACGAACTGGAAGTGGTTGGGCTCGTCGCACAGGCGCACGACTTCCTCAGCCAGCGCAAGGCCGCCTTCGCCGCCCTTGGCCCACACTTCGCTCAGGCGGACGTTGACGCCCAGCTCGCGGCACTTGCTCTCGACGAGGTCGAGCTCGGCCTTGGTGTCGGTCGGGAACGCGTTGATGGCGACGACGCAGGGGAGACCGTAGACGTTCTTCACGTTGTCGACGTGCTGGAGGAGGTTGGGCAGGCCCTTTTCAAGCGCCTCAAGGTTCTCACTGTTGAGCTCGGCCTTGGGCACGCCGCCGTGATACTTGAGCGCGCGGACGGTCGCAACGATGACGACAGCGTCGGGGTGGAAGCCCGCGGCGCGGCACTTGATGTCGAGGAACTTCTCGGCGCCGAGGTCGGCGGCGAAGCCTGCCTCGGTGACGGTGTAGTCGCTCAGGCGCATCGCGGTCTCAGTGGCCTGGATGGAGTTGCAGCCGTGGGCGATGTTTGCGAACGGGCCGCCGTGGATGAACGCGGGAGTGCCTTCGAGCGTCTGGACCATGTTGGGCTTGATGGCATCCTTTAAGAGCGCGGCCATCGCGCCCTCAGCCTTCAGGTCGTGCGCGGTGACGGGCTTGTCGTCGTAGGTGTAGGCGACGACCATCTTGCCGAGGCGCTCCTTGAGGTCGGCGAGGCCGGTCGCAAGGCAGAGAACTGCCATGACTTCGCTCGCGACGGTGATCTCAAAGCCGTCCTCGCGGGGCACGCCGCTGGCCTTGCCGCCAAGGCCGTCGATGATGTGGCGGAGCTGGCGGTCGTTCATGTCGACGGCGCGCTTCCACACGATCTTGCGGGGGTCGATGCCGAGCACATTGCCCTGCTGGATGTGGTTATCGAGCATGGCGGCGAGCAGGTTGTTCGCCGCGCCGATGGCGTGGAAGTCGCCAGTGAAGTGCAGGTTGATATCCTCCATGGGGACGACCTGAGCGTAGCCGCCGCCGGCAGCGCCGCCCTTGACGCCGAACACGGGGCCGAGAGAGGGTTCGCGCAGGCAGACCATGGTGTTCTTGCCGAGCTTGTTGAGCGCGTCGGCAAGGCCGACGGACGTGGTGGTCTTGCCCTCGCCCGCGGGGGTGGGGCTGATAGCGGTGACGAGGATCAGCTTTGCCTTGCGGGGCAGCTTGCGGATCTCGCTTAAGTCGAGCTTGGCCTTGTAGTTGCCGTAGAGCTCAAGGTGCTTTTCGTCAATGCCGGCCTTGGCGGCGACGTCGACGATTTTTTTCATTTCATGTGCCTGGGCGATCTCAATGTCGGTCATGGGGATACCTCCTAAATAATTATGTATTTAAAAGCGGAGAATTGTCTCTTATTGACAAAATCAATTATAGCCGAACGATAGAGAAAGGTAAACTGTTTTGCAAGCCTCTTTTTTCCAAAAACCTTAAAAAATTAAGCGTTGGTTCGCGTGCCTTAAAAAGAAAAAACGGGAGATTTTTGGACGAATTTTCAACGCTTGCGGCAAAGGTCAAAACGAGAAAAGCGAAAGTTGCCAGCGCCCGGCTTTCATTTCACTCTGCCGCGTCACAGCGTGATGCGCATGGGCTCATCCAGCGTGACCTCGCCGCCGATGCTCGCGGCGATGACGTTTCCGCCTTGGCGCTCGACGCTTGCGCGGACTGTGCCCGCGGGCTGCCGGTATTCGCACGAAAAACCGCCGTTTTCCATGCGTTCGCTCTGCGCGACGGCGCAGGCGACGCTGCCGCTGCCGCAGCTGCCCTCCCAGACGAGGGAGCCTGTCTCGATGACCTTGACGAGCGGGATCATGCTGCGCTTTTCCGCATCGAGGAAAATGACGCCGCAGGCGTCAAGCCCTGCAATTCCGGAAAAGATCGACTCCGCCGCGCGGAAGAACCCTTCGCTCGGCTCCACGCCCTCAACGACGAAGTGGGCGATGCCTGTTAAGTCGACGAGCGTGCCCTCGTGACCATTCACCGTGACACGCTTCACGCTGCGCGGACAGGGCATTTCAGCGCGCGCCGTGCCGGATTTCAGATCGACCTGCGCGGTGACGGCATGGTCGCAGCCGCTCACGCGCAGCCTGACCGAGGAAAGGCCGCCCTTTTGCTGGGCAATATACATGCCGTAGGCGCGCGTCGCGTTGCCGCAGAATTCGCCGCCCATCATCTCCATGTGGCCGTCGACGTCGTCCTCGGCGGCGCAGGCGTAGCCGACCTGCTCGGCCTTGAGTGCGGGGATCGCCATGATCTTCTCCGCGATGGCCGCGCGCTGTGCCTTTTCGACCGGATCGAGCACGAACACCGTAATGTTCCCCGCCGGGTCCGCCCGTAAAATGTTCAGTTCCATAGTAAGCTCCTCCTAAAAAAAGAAGGTGTAAAGCCAAAATAACTTTACACCTTCTTTTACATCCTGTCAATTCGTGTCAAAACACAAATCTTTCAGCATTATTGTCCCCAAATCGGTAGCAATAACCATTTTTGAGACGCATCACATTTGCGGCCGCGCACGCCGCAAATGATCTTAACCTGTCCCGAAGGACGACATGTGCCCTATTCACGCCGCGCACGGCGTGAATGATTTTGATCCGTTTTTTCTGACGACACAGAATTTATTTACGGCGCGCACGCCGCAAACAAATTGGATACGTCCCGAAGGACGACATGTGCGTCCGCAGGGACACCTTACAAATATTTTCGCGGTGAGCGAAAATATTTGAAGCCCCTATTTCATTTGGGCCATCGGCCCAAATGTAAGGTCTCAAAATTTCGTCTCCGACGCAATTTTGACTTATTCAAAGTCGGGGATATACTCCTTGACGAT
>ERZ1673702.902-NODE-902-length-36292-cov-4.965643_pt1 | contig 36292 bp, 29 predicted proteins | sample MGYA00580232_ERZ1673702 | MGnify/ENA primary metagenome ERZ1673702 (study PRJEB41218, sample SAMN15661792) | gut metagenome | host: Homo sapiens | place: Canada: London | collected 2015-08-20/2019-03-30 | study: EMG produced TPA metagenomics assembly of... | reverse complement strand
ATCGTTTTTTGCTTTTTAAGCATAAAACTCCTTTTTTATTTCAGTGAAAAAATTGCTTTGGTTTCTTAATTTTTAATTATTGTTCCCCATAAATTATTTCTTCGTCGATATATTCATTCCCCTTAAGTCTCAAAACCGTGTTCTTCGTCATACTTGCGGAGTATCGACCGCTGATTGTCTATGGACAGCGATTCTTTTCTGCGTTCATCGTCTTGGGAAAGCCTGTGGTATAGGTGTTTTAATCGATGATTTTGCGGCCGTTGACTTCCGCGCGGTACTATGTTACCATAGCCGGCCGAAAAAGCACAAATTCAGAAATTCTTATAATTGCTGTTAGAATGCAAAAATTGGGATAATTTTCTTAGGGGCTTTGTACCCTTACGTTACGTCAATTTACAAAATTTAATATAAAAATAGCCCTAAAAACAACTTTTGGGCTATAAAATGCAAGAGGGAAAGTAAGGGTGTAAAATTTTTCCCTCACTGAAAATTAGTGTCCATATTCTCCGCGAAGTCAATTTACGCGAAAAAAGCCCCAAATTCTCATTCTTCCTTTTTCATTCCCCCACTTATAGTAGTATAAAATCCGATTCGATTCGGAAATCAATTATTTCGATTTTTTACTATTCTGTTTTCGTTATTCATTTTTACACTTATTTGTAAAGTTCCTTTCATATACATCTTTTTTCATAAGGGAAATTTCTTTTCAATATCCTCTTCCCAACCATATTTTTTCGCCTCCTTCCATATTCCCAACTTTTCATAACATTCCGTATATGCTACTTTTTCTCCGTATGCAAACTGTCCGTTCGCTTCATCTCTAACTTTCGAAAGTTCCTCTATCATAGTTTTTAGCCACTTTTCAATCAAAATCAGACTTTCTTTTGCTTCTTGTTTCTTCATTTCCTTTCTCCTCATTGGTTTTTATTTCTTGCTGATTAAGATTTTTAATTCCTTCCCACGGAAGGAATTACCCCCTAGGGGGTATCGCATTCTTTATTATATCCCTTCTTTCTTTTTCAGTCAACTATTTTTACAGAATTTTTCTTTATTCGTAAATTATATAATTCAAAAAAGCTTTTACTGTTCGGGACTTCGGTATACAAACTTCATATTCCATATTGATTTGAAAAGTCGGAAAAGATTTATCTTCCTCGACCGCGAATTTGTTGTTTTGATATATTTTAATTTCTTTCTTATCCCTAAAGATATTTACCTTTACTAAATAATATGTGTCGTTATTTTAATTTTTTATCTAACGTCCTCCTTTGTACTTTGCTTATGTGCGCCTCAAAGCCTCATATTTTAGCTCCAAGGAACTTTTTGTATAGTCCGCGAAAGTTTGAAGCTAAAACTTTTTTCCTACAACCAGCATAACCGATGGATTTTACAAGCCGGCGCAACTTTTGATACCGTCTTGTTCTTATAAAAAAGCCACCTCTTTCTTCAAAAAGAAGGGGCTTTTAAAACAACTTTTGTCAGCTGAAATTTTAACAGCCCTAGTTTTCCGTTTTCTGTCTTTTATACAGGCATCGGAAAGATAAATTCTTCTATGGAAAATGCGTCGGTTTTACGCGGCAGGCTTCTCCGCCGTAAAAGAAATTTCCGTAAATGAGATACTCCCTGCGGCAAGCGGCGATACGCCTGCGTCGAAGTAATATTCCAAAACAAAATCTTCCGCCATTTCTTCGGGAAGCTCGATATAGACGGTATGCGTTCCCGCTTCGTATTCGATATGCCCAAGCAAAGCAGTAACGCCGCCCGAAAGATATATCCCTACCTTTGTTTTTTGTTCTGACGTGAACGTAAGTTTGAGATACTTTCCGTTGTTTTCCGCCTTATATCCGCTAACCTCCTGCCATACCTTGTCCCAGACGGCACGTCCTGCCGCCCAGCTGATAACGGAAGCCTCGTCTTGTTGTTCTATCTTAAAATCTGCCGCACCCCAGCCGAATTTCTCATTCGAGTCGTAAGGGGTTCGACAGAAAGCTCTCTGACGGGCGGTTTTGCAGGCTCGTCGATAATATCGCCCGGGTTTTCTTCAGCTGTCTGCGGAAGGTAAGAGTCCGCGGTGCCGAGAACTAATTTTCCCTCCTTAGCCACAGCGGGGTACTTTTCTTCCGCGACAAAGCCTTGATTTACACCGAGGGAAATTTTCACCATAGGGGTATCGCCAAAGCAATTCGTACGTACGAGCTCAAAGAGCTCTCCTTCCATATCTTCCGCATAAGCGATGAATTGGTCTCCGTTGCGCACGATGGTGATATACAATCCCCCGTTATTTACGAATGCCTGTTCAATAGCTTCGCCTTCGGGCAGGAGATTAAAATGGACAAAGGCGTCACTATCGCTGAACCCTCCGAAAGCGCCCTCTTCGTCGTACCCGAGCTTGAAATGATACCATTGGCTTGCGGCAAGGGTTCCTTCCGTATCGATATTGAGGTTGAGACGAAATTCAAGGTGCTCTTTTTTCATCTCTTCTACGAGGTCTGAAAAAGACTCATCGCCTATTTCCCAGCCGAGGAAAATACGGAGGGCAAAATGTGTTTCCTTCACGGAAAGGGTATAATTTTCCCCCGACACCGTTGCCTTTACGGCGGAAGTGGACTCAGGAACGGATACTCGGGCGGAGGATAAAAGAAACGTCTTTTGCTCATAAATGTCATCGACCGAAAGTTCCGTCTTGCAGGTCTCGTCAGAAAATAACTTTCCGCAGACGGAACAGCGGTAATGCGCGATTGCGTCGCAGGCGAACATCTCCTCCGCAGTAACCGCCGCGACGCTTTCCGGCTTATGCGCGGCGGGGATGACGACATCGGTCGCCGAAATCTCCGTCTTACCCTCCCCGTCGGAAAAATATTTGCCGCACCCGTCGCATTTCCAATACTTGATATTCCCGTCCTTTTCGCAACGCGCAGCCGTTGCGGAAACGTACGTCAGAACGTGCGCATGTTCTTCCGAGTTCGTCCCGCTCTGTCCGCCTGAACTGCTTGTTTCCGCCGGACCGCAGGCAACTATGCCCGCGGCGAGAAACACCGACGCGAACAAAAGCGAAAAAGTTCTTTTGAATGTTTTTCTCATTGTTTTTCCCTCCGAAAATGCCGCCGCATTGAATTTCCGGGCACAGCGGCTGATGAGCGTCCCGATCCGCCGATATTCGCCGCGCGGAGCCGTTCTATCTCCGCGCGGCAGCAGAAGTATCATTCCCCGCCTTATTCGGCGGGTTTTTCGGATACAAACTCCATATTGGTAATCGTCGCAGAACCCGCCGCGATATCGCTGAGCCCACCGTCAAAGAAAATCGTGAGATAAAAATTTTCAAGCGTCAGATCCTCTTCGGGAACGGCGATATAGAGAGTATGTTCCCCCGCTTCAAGTTGAGTGTGCGGATACCAGGAAACGTCCGTATCGCCCAGCTTTACGGCGCGGCAGACGCAAAATTTCGCGGTGCGTTCGAGCGTAAGATCAATGCGCAGATATTTGAACTCGGGATCAAAGCCGGTCACCTGACAGGCGACCTTCGACCCCATGTCCCAACCGTCCGACCAGGAAATCCTCGTCCCCGCGTCCGTTTCCTCGACGATATACTGCATCGGACTTCCGACGGATTGATTTACGTCAAAAAACTCCCCGATTTCCCCCGACGTCGCAGGAATAAAGAAACGGCAGTCAGAGAAACGCACGCTTCCCGCTTTACCGGCGGGCGCTCCGCCGTAATTGAGGAAGAAATATACTTGCTGCTCGCTGCTTGCGTCAATGTTGTTCGCATTTACCGTAAACGTCCTTTTTTCTCCCGGCTTGATTACCGTATGATCCATCCAGCAAATGCTCCAACCTCCCCAGTATACGCCTATACTGGCATCCGCTTCGCCGATATTTTCCACCGTGAAGGTGAATTTGGAGTAGTTTTTCGTCAATCCCGAAACGGGCAGAACGACATAGGCATCGCTCTTTCCGTCCGCCCATACAGCGTCGAAGGTTCCGTCTTCATTCTTGGTAACGTCGATTTCCGTGAGGCCTGTGATGTTCCCCAACTGCGGTTCCTTAGGCGTCGTCTCGCCTTTTTCAAATTCGATGGAAGTGATCTCCACCGTTCTCGTACCGGCAAAATCCTCCACGTAAGCGCTATCGAAATAGAAATTCAGCATTGCAAGGCGGGTAAAACCGGTCATGGAAACCGTCATCGTATATTCCCCCGTTTCCTCGTTATAAGGCAGGGAAGCCACCGGATTATAGGCGAGCTCCACAAGCGTCATGAACGAATTGACCGCGACGCCGTATTTTTCCGCCCTCTTGCTGCCGAGCGCGGTGCCGCTCGTTTTGAAGGTGACTATCATGCGGCTGAACTCCGGGGTCCAATAGCGCACGGGAACGTCGAGATGATCCCAGCCGACGTCGATATCGTAAGTCGCTTTGATTTTTCCGCCGAGCTCCGTACCCTCGAAATGGAACTTACTGGTCGCGTCCCAATCCGCCGTAGCGTAAGGCGTGTAAATGAGTTCCAGCGACGTCAGCTCGAAGGAAGCCTCGCCCGAATTTTCGGAGTCGATATAGAAACGAATTTCGTTCAGAACGGAAGTCCCGCGGATATCTACGAGAATACTGCCCGAAGCCTCAGAGAGCTCTCCGTCCAGTTTCACAGTCTCGCCCGTCGCTTCATTTTTACCGGAGAACGCATTCTTTCCGTCGGAAACGGTGAGAGTCAAAACGTTAAAGGACGTATATTGAATACGAATACGCCCGTAAACGGCGGCGGATTCCGACTGAAATGTACGCGTCGTCCGAAAGCCCGCCCGCCGTATAATCGGCGCGGAACGCGCCCGTATAAGCCTCGTCGGTCTCCTCGGTCTTTAACGTATAACCGGTGCCGGAAGCCGCGATTGAGAACCAATTTCAAATCCGGCCATTTTTCATGGACGGTTATAATTAAATCGCACATATCGTTAAAGGTTTCGGGGAAGCAGTCCACGGTATCGATAAAAATGCCGTCATAACCGTCATCCACTACGCTTTGAATGTCCTCGAACAGGAACTCCCTCCATGCCGGCGAGGCGGGGTTGGTGTAATAAGATCCCCAATCGCCGTTAGGAATGGGTTTATCCTCCTCGTCGTACAAATAGTAGGAGCAAAATCCGCCCGGTCCCAATCCATCTCCCGTGCGCAGGGTACTGTCCTCCCCGAAAGATATATAACGAATCGTCCATACTCCCGCGTCGTTGAGTTTTTTGAGCCCCTCGGCGCCGATATTGTCGATGATGATACCGACGTCGTATTTGAGCATTTCCTCTTGAAAGACCCTGTAATTGCAGAAATAAGAGTTGACTTTGTTCCACTCCCGTTTTTGCCCGTTGCGGTCGCTGTAATCCGCCTCCTGGCGGAACTGTTCGGGCACGACCTGCACTACCTGCTGAGTATTACCCCCTCCCGAATCGGAAGTACTCCCGGGTGCGTTCGAACTGTTCTGGCCCGAACCGTTGCAGGCAGCCGCCGCAATGACAGTCACCGCCGACAAGACGGCTGCGAAGAGTGCCGATAGTTTTTTATTCATATTTTTCCTCCTTGCATGGATTATCGGAAAAGCCCACCGACTTTTCAAATTGTTTCAAATTTATGCTCTCTCCGTCGTGCAGACGGGAGTATTCCGCAGCAAAAGCCATCATATGGCTTTCGATAGCGTTGTAAATGCCGGAAACGGCGTCTATGTGCCCTTCGCTGTTCTCGTCAAAGAAATCGGTGAGCAGTTGATTATCACCGCCGCCATGACCGGACAAATCGGAAGCGAGCTTATTTATATCATAAACCTCCGTTTTCCCGTCGAAGGTCGTACAACGGATAAGATTCGTTTTCTGTTCTCCTTCGATTTCTCCTTGCGTGCCCATGACACGAATAGAGCGATAGACTTCGGCGGAAAAGGCAGACATTGTAAAATTTACGGTAACGCCGTTTTCATAGCGGAGTGCGACGGATTGGTGGTCCACGACGTCGTTGTCGCAGGCAAACACACATCTGCCGTAAGGCCCACGCCGCAAGGCTTTTTTTACCTCCGCCAAACCGCCGGCAGGGGCCACCACCGTCCTTACCCAAGGCCGCTTTTCCTGCGTATCCTCTCCCAAATAAATGCGCTCAGCACTGTATACGCAGCTATCCTTACGCGGACAGTTCACGCAAAATTCCGCGGTGTCCTTCGGGCGGTGCTCCGAATTGAAAAAGCTGAGGGAGCCAAAAGAACTGAGGCGTTCGCAATGAGAACCGATAAGAAAATTGAGAATATCCATATCGTGGCAGCTCTTTTGAAGAATCATGGGACTTGACCGCCCGCAATTGCTCCAATTGCCGCGTACGAAGGAATGTGCCTGATGCCAATAGCCGACGTTTTCCACGGCGTCGATGTTTACGACTTCTCCTATCCTGCCCGAATCGATGATATTTTTAATCGTGCGGTAAAAGGTAGTATAGCGCAAAACGTAGCAGACGGCGACCTTTCTGTTCAGGCGCTTCGCTGCGTCACGAATGGCAATGCAGTCTTTAGGAGTAGTCGCGACGGGTTTTTCCAAAATGAGGTCGTATCCCCTTTCGAGACCCGCCAGCGCATGTGCGATATGCTGTTTGTCCTGAGTCGCCACAATCAGCACATCCGCCAATTTATCCTTTGAGAGCATTTCTTCCGCGCTTTTGAAGCAGCCTTCGGGAGGGATATGCAGGTCCTCCGCCGCCAGGCAAAGTTTTCTCTCGTCGATATCGGCAATAGCCGTCACTTTCATTCGTTCAGGATGAATTTTTTGATACTGCGCATAAGTATAGAAACCACGCGGACCGAGCCCCGCAATCGCAACCGTCGTCATTTTTTCTCTCCTAAAAATTTAATGCTGTATTATTAAAGATTATCCGAAATATCATAGAACCGCAAAAATTTTCCGTCAAATCCCGAAGCTCTTTTTACAAATTCATTTTATCATCTTTCTTTCGGAGTGTAAATGCACAAAATTCTAATCAATCCGCACAATCGTCTATAAAAAATAATTTTTGTTCGTTTTTTCGGAAAAAAGTCTTGATTTTCTGTTTTTCGTCGGATATAATATCCGCATGAAACTAATTGTCGACGAAGAAAAACTTTACGAGCTCTTAAAAGATTTCCATCAGCTCACCAAATTGAAGGTATCTTTTTCCAAGAACTACGATACGCCCATTTTAGGGGTACCGCATAATATCTGCGAACTCTGCCGCTATAAACAGAAGGATCGCGATTTTTACCTCCGATGCAAAGAAAGCGATAAAAAGGCGTATGCGATAGCCTCGCGCAGCGATGACACATATATTTATGAATGTCACTATCATTTGACGGAAGCCCTTCAACCGGTGGTCTTTTACGGAAAGCACGTCGGTTATTTTCAGATAGGTCAGATGTTGGGCGACCGCGAAAAATTTATCCGCCTCAATGCCCCCGATTCCTATGAGCTTTCCCTGCTCGCCGAGTTAGCGTCCCCCACTCCCGACACTCTGCGTTCTGCGGCGGCGATTTTGTCCTGCCTTGCAAAGTACACCGTAATCGACCGATATATCAGTCTGAGCGCTCAACAAAGCCTGGACGCAGTGATCGAGTATATCGGCGAACACTATCGGGAACGCATTACCGTTTCCGATTTGTGCCGTATTTTTCATTACAGCCGTCCGTCGCTGTTCATGCATTTCAAAAATGAGCTCAATCAGGGAATTACTTCCTATATTAACGAGCTGCGTTTGGAAAAGAGCAAAACGCTTCTGCAAGAGAATCATTCCATAAAGGAAACTGCGGGGCTCGTGGGCTTTGAGGACGCCAATTACTTTTCCCGAATCTTCAAGAAAAAGTACGGAATATCCCCTTCTGATTTCTCCAAGTCAAGATTACCCCCCCCCCCGTCGATTATAAAAATGCCGTTTCTGTTCATTTCCTTTACTTCTCCGTCCTTATCGGGTTTTCTCATATCTCAAATTTATATCTGCATGTTTTCTTGTATTCGTTAAAATTCCCCTTATGCTGCTCTCATCTTCAAAGAGTGTTGTCTTGTATTTCGTGTACTTGCCAAGTTGCTTAAATATGTACTCCTGTGTCTGCCTGTTTTCTGTGAACACGACAACCTTCTGCGGCTGACCTTTTTCTTTCATCGCCGCAAATCCCCGTTCAAGCCCACGCAGAAATGTTGACCATTTGCTTGTATCTACAATGCTTGTCGCAAGGTCAAGCATAATTTTTATCTCTTTGGCTTCTTCAATCGCCTCAGCATTTCCCATTTGGTTGAGCCTGAAAAACACTCCCGAAAGCGTTTTACTGAGCGCATATATACTCGACGAGAACAACTTGAACAGCATCAGATTGAGTTCATAGGTGTCCATATCGGGGAAAGCAAGTTTTTTGGGCTTATCCACATACTTTGAAAGCAGTTCAAGCAACTTCTTTTCGTTTTCGTTCAGTTCATATTCCTGCGTATGAATTACTCTGTCCGGCAACTTCACATCGCCGCGCACCTGATTGCGCAGCGTTCGGAATGTAAACGGCATAAGCCGCTCGCGAAGTTCTTTGTAATTTTCAGGCTTTTTATAGTACCTTTTATAAAATGCCCGCTCGTCCGTAAAAACGGTGTCGTCGATGAAGTTGACAAGTCCGTACAAGTCCATTACGTTGACCTGCATCGGCGTTGCCGTAAGCAATAATTTTTGCACCCCGTCAAAAGCGTTGTGAAGATTTGTTGCCGTGCGGTTTTCTCCCGTATAATATTTGCGTAGCCTGTGCGCCTCCTCAAACACGGCAAGATCCCATTTAATTTTTGAGAGACTTTCACACTCTTCTGCCGCCTGCGTGTAGCTTATCAGAACAATTTCGTCTTTTGTCTCTGACTCAAAATCTTTTTCTATGACCTTACACGGCAAATCGAACTTGTCCGAAATAAGCCTTTGCCATTGCGGAATAAGGAGCGGCGGAACGACCACCGCAATTTTGTTTCGTCCCGAATAGTAATACTGCGCAATCACAAGCATAGCCTCGATTGCTTTGCCAAGCCCAACCTCGTCACAGAGAATAAACCCCTTTGAAAACGGATTTGAAACAGCAAAATACGCCGCAGCAATCTGATGCGGATACACTTCAATCCCCGACTTCAAATAAACGGGTATCAGCTTCTCAATTTCGCCAAACTTACTTTCTTTTGTTAGCCTATGGGCAATATATTTGGCTTGACTTACAGTACTAATCATCGAATTCTATTCCGTTTTTTGCGCAATAATCATAGAACTTCTTTACTGCTACATACTGCGGTTTGCCCTTACTGTTTTCCCAACGATTTACCGTTGAAAAGGCAATCCCTAATTCTTTGGCAAGCATTTGCTGACTAAGATGAAGTTTTTCTCGAACATACTTTACCTTGTCACTGAACGACACGTTTTTCACCTCAAAAATCATTAAATATTTTATTAGCTCACAAATTTTTCTATATTTGAATTAATATGATTTAAATTTTATTTTATATAAGTGATGATATAGCAATTTCTGCAATAAGCCACATTTCTCACCTATTTTTATATTTTTATTCCACATTTAATCATATCTTGGGTAATACCACCCTCGCCATTCTTTCCATATCGATATCGCAGAGGGAGTAATTGTCTTAGATTTTTTATATTGTTTTCTAAAGTATCACTAACCATATTTCCGACTTTGCATTCTTTAAAACTATGCGTTAAAAGAAATTTATGATGGCTGACGGCATTTCTCAATTCTACCACTGCATTTAGATTATCTTCAGAACCTACCTCTTCGTCGAAAATCTCCTTTAAATCTTCTTGTGGCAAATTTTTTACTTGATTAATCAAAGTTCCAAAATCTGTGTCTTGTAAAACTTCGAACAAATTTGGCCTTTTTTGCAAATTTGTTTTTATTTTATTCCATGGCGCTTTTCCATCGATCCAAAAATTCTGATGTATGTTACCCTGGTATTTGTTTGAAATATAAGCCCTGATATATTCTTCAAGCGTTGCCAAATATGTATACAGTTTGTATCTTAAATTTTTATCCTCTTTCAATTTCTGAGAGATGATGCTCCACTTTATTTTGCTTCCTTCTAAAAAATCAAATTGAAGATAATCCATTATCGCACAATGAATTTCAACACCTTTAACATCAAGATAAAATTCGCAATCATCTTTATCTTCTTCCGAATCAACTTCTATAAATTGCATTAATTGTTCTTTAGTCATTTAAATGATTCCTTTGATAATAATTGTTTACTTCTTGATAAAAAATTACTATTGATGCTATACGTTGATCTTCGGGCTTTGCCTTTTCGATTTTAATCATTGGAAGCATATATTCTTTTAGCAATTCATCTTTTTGTGACAGTGAAAGTTTATTGAATCTATCATAGATATAAGAATTTTTACTTGGCAATTCCACCCAAGTATATTGACTTGGGCCATTTCTTCTGATTCTTTTCTCTTCGTCTATACTGATTATCACAAAATCAAAAGAGAATTTTTCTAATGACGCTTCAAAACATTCCTGACCTTTTGAGCATCTTACCGTCACAACGGTAGTTGAATCTTCTACTTTTTCCCCTTTATTTTTCAAATCAGTAAATGCCCTCAAAAAATCTTTCTTTATTTGTATCGGATCGCCATCTCCATCTTTCGAGTTTTTTGTTAAAACTATTTGAAAATCCAAATCATATTTTCCATTATCGTCTTTTACAATACACCTGCGTTTTCGTGATCCGATGATTTTACAGAAAAACTTGTAGTGTCCGTCTATTTTTTTGTGTTTTCTTACCTCTTCAATAAGTTTATGTGCTCTTTGCCTGGCTTCTTTGCTTTCTCTGTGTGTTACTAAATTTACCATTCTTCCCCCTAATTTTGTATCGATTTATTGCTTCTGTTATATAAACTTTAATTATATTAAAATTATAGCAAAATTATGCGATTAAGTCAATATCGAAAGAAAAATTTTTAACAACTAATCACATAAATACCGACTGCCAAACGACAGTCGGTACAACGAATTTGCTGTTTGTTTACCTATTTTTAATAAATCCCCAAGGATATTTACCTTGGGCTAAACTATATGTGTCAGTCATTGACTAATCCTTCTGTGTTTTTTATTGTGATTGGGCACCCCCATTTATTATAACACAGGAGAATTATTCTTGCTAAAACTTTTTTATAACCCCACTTCAAGTGGTGGTTAATTTCCCATTAAACCTATATAATACGGTTTATCGAATGTTTAGCGATAAACCGTATATTTTGATGTGGTCGATAAAAAGTGAACCTAACCTCCTACCGTTATATTCCTTTTCCCTTGAGGCAAAGAAGCGTATATTTGGGGGACGAGAAAAGTCATCCAAGCAATTTTTTCGTTATTGCTCTCATCAGACGGTATGCTCCCTCCGTCCCGATTCGTGCGTCCCGAAGGGGAACCTGCAAATCGTATGAAATCCCCGTATATTCGACGGGTATTCCGCACCGAACTTGCCTACATACACTGTCGCAGGAAAGGACAATATCGTTACTGTCATGAAATTTTTCAATCACCTCGTCCAAAGCCAAATACGGAAATTTCCCGTTTTTATGCGTGCAATAACACTGCGGATTTAATCCGATTGTTTCTAGAAAGCCTTTTAATCCTTCCGCTCTGTCCGTATCTGTATAACATATGACGCCCCTTTCCTCCGCGCAGAGAATATTTGAAAACTGTAAAACGGCAAAATCATATATTTCGTCCCTTTCGCTATGAAACGTCTGTCCTAAAATATCGGATATTTTCCTTAAAGCGCTATCCTGCGCGTCTTTTCCGAGTGGATATATATATACATACGGCGTACCGAATTTTTCTTTCAGGTATTCCGCCGTACGTACGGCATATCGGGAGGTAACGATATTGATTTTTGCATTTCCGATAAGCTTCCATGCCTCCACTCGTTCGTTTCGGGTGCTGTCGATATTTAATTTCAGGCCGAAAGAACTCTCTATCAGCTCGGAGAGATATATATGGTCGCACTGCGCCTGATAAGTCGCGTCTCCTCCCAGAAAATTGAATGCAGAATCGGAAAAGGACGTCTCTTTTCCGGCAAAACGAATCATAGAAAACAGAAAGGCTTCGCGCCCGCTGTAAAAATCGTCCGAGAGTTTTAACGGGAGCGTGAACATATTTACTCCCGATATGCGGGATATATCTTCGGCGTACGCTTTGAAATCGAAACCGAGCACGCTGCCGATAGAGGACGGCAAAAGCAGGATATTTTTATATCCGTCCCGAGCGGCTTCCTCCGCGGCAGTATACAAGCGGGAAAAATTGCCGAGCGCTATATCGACTTCCGTCAAGGGTACGGAATAAAACGCCGACTGTGCCCTTCCCGGAGCCAAACGCATAAGGTGCCCGTAATTATAAACGCCATGTCCGTTCGTGGAAAAATCGATAATCGCAAGGTCACGATACCGCGAAGCGAGATAAAACGCCTCCATTCGGGCGGAAGGAAATGCGGCATATTTGTTTAACGGCATAACGGAAGCGTCCTCCTCAATAAATAAAGCAATCTGTGAAATCCGTACAGCTCGGAAATCTCCTCCCCGCAATCGGATAAGTCGAGTACATCCTCACTCTCCCGCAAAATCCGCGCATTGTCGGGAGACAACACTATTTCCGTATCCTCTTTCAGCGCCTTACAACGAGCATAGGCGTCCCCGCAAAATCCGTCGAATAAGATACGGCGCACACGACCCCCGTATTTTTGTAAAAATAAAGCATATTCATACGCAAACGGAGCATGTATGTCCAGCCGCGGAAGCTCCTTCAATTTCTTCGCAATATCTTCCGCCTCTTCTATTTCCCGCTCTGTAATCCCCAAAAGATTACCGCGCGCGCGGTAAAAATCAAAATCGTGAAAATGTACGTCGTCAATCGTTTCCAAAGAATATCGCGCGGACAGATGCGAAAGAAGTTTCAAAAATTTCTCGGATTGAACGATATGCGTTTTCGCATTCAGTTTTTCTCTGATGTCCGCAAAACTGCGCTCCTCCCCTCCGTCTCTCCATACCTGTACTTTTTCAATCGGATTGGGCTTTATATCCTTCAACAGAACATAGTACAAATCCGACAGACAATCATAGGAAGATATTCCCGCGTAATCGGGAGCGGAAATACAAACGACGTTTTCAAATCTCATCCCGATAAAGCTCTCTATATCGAGGTTCATGAGGCACGGAATACAGGTAAGAATACATACGATTCGATTTTCGGTGCGGGACATTTCTTCCAGAGCACGTTCTATCCCGCTCAAATCGCCTAGGACGATTTCGGTATCCGTCAGCTGATAAGCCCAATTTTTTCTGCCTGCGGGAAATTCTATCTTTCGGGAATAAAAACAACATTCCCCTACTCCGATTACCAAAACATCTAACCCGCCTATGCCGACGATTTCCTCTAAAAGCACATCCATTGCACAATGTTCCGCGCAGGCAACCGAAGCCGAAGAAAAATAAGGTGTTTTTTTGAGTGTACGAGCGGTAACAAGTTCATTCATCGGCTATCTTCTCCGCAAAACGTAAATACAGGCGCGCCATTTCGCTTTCGGGAAATGCTTCCACGACCGTCTTGCGGCTCGCTTCCGCCTCCTGAACAATTTTATCGCGCGGAAAGACAAAAGCGACCTGCGTTTCCATTTCCTGCGCGGCTTTTGCTACGGTCTCGTCCTCTTTTTCTACGTTCTTTTTGTTCAGAATGAGTCCCTTTACGCGGGCATACCCCAAGCGTCCCTGATTCTTCACGGCGCGCACGATATTGTCCGCCGCATATAAAGACATCATCTCTCCCGAAGTTACCACGTAAAGCTCGTCGGCATAACCGTTTCGGATAGGCATGGCGAAGCCTCCGCACACTACGTCGCCCAAGACGTCGTACAAAACGAAATCGGGGCGATACTTCTCATAAACGGACAGGGAATCGAGCTGCTCGAATGCGGTAATGATTCCCCGCCCCGCGCAGCCCGTGCCGGGAACGGGACCGCCCGCTTCCACTAAAAATACTCCGTCGCTCCCTTCTTTGACGAACTCCTTTTCGCTTTGCCCGCCGCCGCGACGCATCACGTCAAGCACCGTTTCGATGCGCTCTCCGCCGTTATGCAGGATAGTGGAATCCGATTTAGGGTCGCATCCTATTTGAAAAACGCGATATCCGAGCCGCGCGAGCGCCGCCGCGACATTGGAAACGGTCGTCGATTTTCCGATTCCCCCTTTCCCGTAAAAAGCAATTTTTTTCATCTTTGACCTACCTTTACACTACCCGAAAAACGCGCCTTCAGCGTTAATACCGAAGGCGCATTTCGGTCAATAATTTTTATGCAACAGAGAGTTCTTCTATTTCAGCATTGCCGCCACCAGCCGTTAAAAGATAATACTCATCGCCAGTGGTCATCATAATTTCGCCCGAACCATTCAACCGAATTTTAACCTGCGTATCTCCGAACCCGAACGCTGCGCAAAGCGCGTCGTTCATTGTTTTGGGAAGCACATAATATAAATCGGAACCCTCCGCCTTTACAAGATCTCCAGCCGTTATGCCGGAAAGCGCCGTTAAGGAAGGAATTACCTGTTCCAAAGAAGTCGCCGCATGCCCTTCGATATATACCTCCCCGCCGACTTTCACCTCTCCGTCTATGAAATATATCTCTTTCAATTTCCCGCCAGACAATACATAACCGCGTTCGCCGTCAAACCAATATGTTTTTGTTCGCAACACGACAGCATCGGCATTCCCCTCTTTTATTGTATAATTTTCTTGGAGAGAAGACAAAGCTTTTGCAAGATCTTCTGCGGTATATCCCGCTCCAAATTCCAATTCGTCGAGGAATTTCTCCGCTAAATCAAATTTTGCGACTCCCATATCTTCAAACACAGCGGTACACAATTTGTTCATCCGTTCGGTTATACCGCCTTCGATATCAAGAGAAGAACCAGCCCACAGCGTTAAAGTCAGCTTTTTGCCCTCTAGCATAAAGCTGTAACCCGAAGCCTGTTCCGCAAATACGGGCACAATTTTACCGTAATCGTCTGTTTCAAACCATTCGTTGCTGTTTCCGATACGTGTTAAAGTGCCGGAAAATTCTAACATCGCATTTGGTAAATAATCTACGACATTCGACACATAGCGGGCATAATAACCGTATTTCGTCATAATCCAATCTCCAAGCTTAAGAGAATCCCCGACAACGGTAAACGAGTATATCTTGCTCTCTATCAAGATATATCCGCTTTTGTTTGCTACGTCGTAAAAATATTTTGAAGTATAGATATATTCATATACCTTACTGCCTGCCGTAACATATAGCCTATAATTATTTGCATCGGAATAGTCGACCGCTAAATTATCGTCAATAAAGTTTGTGATCGTTGAATCCTTTGTTCCGTTTGTTTCAAAACTAACGGATTCAAGTTCACTATGGCGTTGTTTTAACAAAAGAACGAGTTCACTCAACTCCGTTTCCGATAATTGCTTATTGTTTTCCAACGCATCCGCGGTATACGCCCGCACCGCTTCAAATGCGTTGAAACTAGCGTCGGTATAGGTTCCGTCGTTCTTTATATCTTTAACTTCGTTGTATAATTCGCTTAACTCCGTCAACTCGGCCGCAAGAGGTTCCAAGCCTTCCTCAGCGGCCTTTAGCGCTTCGAGCAGCGCGGCAGCTTCTTTTGCGGTCAGTTCTTCCTTTTTTGCTCCGTTTTCCGCTTCGGCAAGCGCGGCTTCGAACTCCGTTTTGCTCGCTTCTGTCATACCTTCGAGAGACACATTCTTCGCCAGCTCCACCGCATCGCCAAATGCGGTTTTATCCGCGAGCTCGACGAGTCCTCTTATCGCCTTTTCGATTGCCGTGATAGCCGCTGTTCCGTCCTCGGTCGTAAATTCCGCTTTGAGAAGTTCCTCCGCTTCCTTTATAGCCGAATCCAGAGCCGCATAGCTGTCCTTCGTATAATTTGCCGCCGTATACAGCTTACCGCGCGCAACGGCCGCTTTGAGCTCTCCGTTCGTCTGAGGGTCTGCCGGCGTTTTGAGACCGCTGATGGCATTTTCCAATGCCGTCCGCGCCGCTTCGACCTCCTCCGCCGTCCTGCCCTCGTCGGCAACTACCGCTTTTGCCTGCGAAATTGCCTCTTGCAATACGGCGAGACTGCTCTCCGTGTAATTTCCCTTCGCGTATCCCTCCGCTTCGGCAAGTTTATCGTTCAGAGCTTCGAGAGACGACAAAGAATCGATAAAGTTCTCTATTTCCTCCGTCTTTGCGCTGCTTGAATTGTTCAACACGGCACGGAGCATAAGCCCTTCGCGGTTTTGGTGCGTTGCGTCCGAATAATCGCTCCAAAGGGACACGACCAGCTTTCCTTCGTCGCTCTTGCTGATAGATACGGATTTTATATTGCCGCCGACTCCGAAAACGCGGGACATAAAGCCTTTGACCTCGCTGTTCTCGTTCAAATCGATATAGTATTCCTCCGTTCCTTCAAGATTGACGAAATCAGAGTATAAACCAATCAGATAAGTATAGAAATTATAATCCTCAATGGTATAATCTTCAACCGCCTCTCCGAGAGATGCCTTCCCGTCCTTGACCTCCACGCTGTATAATCCGTCCGACATAGGAATCACGCCCGTTCCGCGGGAGGAATACCAATATTTATAATCGCCGTATTCCTCATATACGCCCGTAATCGAATAATCGGGTGTCTCTCCCGCGAGCCCCGCCGAGGAGGTGAACACATCGAATTGCAGGCGGTAAATGTGGTCAGTAAAAATGCTATAGTTATCATCCAACTCACTCAAAATCACTCTCGGATTATAGGAAGTTTTATACTCCGGATTTTCCGTCTTGTAGTCGGCTACGGCGTCAAGCTCTGTCTTTTCGATATTCGTAACCTTATAACTGAAAATTTTATCTTCCTGCGTTTCTCCGTAGAAGGAAAATTCGATTACGTCCCCTTCCAGGACTTCGAGAGATACGCCCCCGATTACTTGGTCTAATTCTCCCTCCCATAAATACCCCGACAAAATCGGGTCGGAAAGCCTTTCGTAATATACGTCGTTGGAACAGGTATAAAGATTCGTACCCGCCACGTTGCGGAAATCCGCGGGACCGTTTGCCCAAAACTCGTATTCTTCGAGGTCGGCAAGGCTGGTATTTACCCGCCAAAGCTCATCGTCGAACAGATAGACAATGGGAGAAGCGTCCTGCTTCATATACACTCTGCCCATGGCGACGTCGCCCGTTTCTTTGTCGAAACTGAAAGAGTGCACATATCCGTCGTAGGGAGTCACCCCGTAGTTGATATTTTCGTTATATCGGGTGCCGTCCGAGGTATAATATACCTTATAGGAAAGAGGCTTTTCCTGCGTAGCGCCTTCGCTGTAATAGTCGGTCACTTCCAGCGTGTAATTCGAGCCGATTTCAGCAATCATCACCGCGATTTCATCGATGGTATAATTCGGCTGGAATTGCGTGACGAGTGCGTCCATCGCTTCCGTCAACTTTTTCTCCGCCGCGTCTATTTCCTCCTGCGTCGAATTTTTGTCCTGTAAAACCGCCTGTGCTTCCGCAAGCGCGTCCGTCAGAGCCTTAAAAGACTCCTCGGTATACAGTCCGTCGTCATTGTCCTCATAATTGTTGAGGACGTATTCGATGCGCCTTTCCAAAGCAAGGGTATCCGTTTCGTCGGCGGCGTCTTCCTTACACGCTGCAAACGCAAACGAGGACGAAAGCAGAAACAGGCCCATCAGTAAAGTTAAAACACTTTTCTTTTTGGTCATACCAAACTCCTTAAAAAATTTTTTGTATACCAGCGCTCAATACTTTGCAGCCGTAAGGATACATCCGTACAACTGCGCGTCGAGCGGTCGGTTCTGTATCAGGCGAATATCGTAATTTGCGAAATCTTCGCTGAGCTTATCGAGAACGTCGCCGTCTGCGGAAAATCCGTTTTCGGCGCGGAATTCAAATTGTATACTCCCCTCCGCTTCCAAAGAGAGCACAGCCTCTGCAAGCTCGCTCAATTCGGAATAATCGGAAACCGTCAAATCGAGCGTTTTTCCGTTCGGGAATGAGAACTCCTGAGCCCAATAATCGAACGCTTCGGTTTCGATTACCTCGGCAATTTCGGGATACATACCCGAATCATATCCCCAGCCCTCGTCGCCGTACGGCGTCTCGTAAGTGGTGAGAAACATATTATAAGAGGAAACGAGCATAATATCGGGCTGTTCCTCGCTGCCGAAATTCAACTCGTTCGAGCCGAAAGTCGTACAGGACAAATACCATTTTTCTTCGAGCTGCACATAGTTATAGGCATGACCGCTGAAATCCTCGCGTTCGGCGGTCGCCCTCAAGACAGGAATACCCTCCATCGCCGCAAGGAGGCAATAAGCCTTTGCTTTTCCGTCACAGACGGCGAGCCGATTGAGAAATACACCTTCGAGATAGTAGCATTGCGCGCTTATCAGATCCTGCGCGCCGGAATTAGCCGTGGCGCGGTCATAGCGTATCTCACAGCAAAGATAATTATAGATAGCCTTTAATTTTTCGAGGTCAGTCATATCGTCGGAAATAATGCGGCGAAGTACGTTTTTTGCCTCGGAAAATATTTCGTCCGCAACGCTCCCTTCTTTGGGTACGGGTAAATATCCCCTGTTTGCGGCATACCAAAGCTGTTCGGAATTTTCGACCGCCACTTCCCCTTTATTTTCCCGCACGAGCGGAAAATCCTCAAAATTTTCCCCGCGCTCGTTTAAGTCCGCCGTATAATCGAACGGATAAACGACCGTGACGGAATCGGGCAGGACGGTCGGCGCGTCGTCCGCAAAATCGCGGATACGGAAATCCACGGACAGAATACGATACTTTGCATAATATTCATCGGATAAAAATATCGGATAAAAATCGGATAATTGAGAAATTTCGCATACGAGACTAAATTCCTGATAGGCGTTATAGAAAGTAGAAGCATACTCCTCGCTGATTTCAAAGGATACTTCCTCATTTACGCGGTAAAAAGAAAGATAGTCGAGCGCATCTATAAATTCCTCGCGGCTGCCGATTTCCCGCTCGGGGCGCGGCAAATCCGTTTCGGGCATTTCGTCGATAAAGGTCAGGGATGCTGCGATTTGTTCGTAGGTCTTTTCGTGATTGGCGCTTTCACTGCTTCCACTCTCCGTACAGCCCGCAAAAGCTGCCGCCGCGAAGCAAAACGCGATAATAAGTACTGCGGACCTCTTTATCTTTTTCATGCCGCACCTCCGCCAAATACGAATGCATATAATTTTTCTCCGCCAAAGGAACCGTTATTCAGCTTCATTACGTCGTATTCTTCCTCTATCTCCTCAAACGCTTCCGCGGCAATATCGTACGAACAGTTGAGTTCAATCTGCATAATCAGACCGCTCTCCTCGGCGGTTTCGCCCACCGTTTCCAATATAGCGACAGCCTCCTCTGTCGTTTCGGGGGACAAATCGTATTTTTTGCCGTCCGCTTCGACAAAAGCATTATCCCAATAATCATATTTCTCCGTCTGTTTTACCTGTTCACCGATTTCGGGAAGCTGCCCCGATGCGAAATCCCACGAGGGCGACGACGTATAAAAATCGGTGAGGAAATAGGAATACGTATGATAATGGAACCGCTTGCCTTCCCATGAGCTGACGGACGAACCGTTCGTCGGACAACAAAGATAATAGCTGCCGTCCACTTTGATATAGTTGTAAGCGTGCCCTCCCGCAGAGCTTACCGCGCCGATATGATAGGCCTCTATGCCTTCCAAACGGCAAAGGAGAGTCATGGCTTTTGCCAATCCGTCGCAGACGGCATTCTTGCTGTCGAATACGCCCTCCAAAAAATAAGCGGTATAATCGGTATGCTCGCTGTCTTTATATAAAAAGGATTCGTAATCGTAGGTATTTTCACAAATGAGATAGGAATAGATACGGCGGACTTTTTCCGTTTCGCTCATATCCTCCTCCAATATGCGATTGAGAATCCCCAACGCGCGGGACAACATACTTTCCGCTGAGCTCCCCTCGACGGGAACCGGCATATATCCTTTTGCCGCGGCATAAAAGAGCTGTTCGCTGTTTTCGACGGAAACGAACCCTTTGTTATTGCGATATAGCGCAAAATCCTCCGCCGCGTAATTTCTGTTTTTTTTCTCTTTCAGAACCTCTTGATAGTATTCATAATTGACGACCTTAACATTATCCTCCTTCAACTCGTAGCTCTTGAACGCATACGGGACGAACCCCGCCATGATTCCAAACATATTTTCGTCGAGCCTCCCGTCGGCATAACCGATAGCAAAATTATGAGAAAGATTTCCATACTGCCCCGCCCAACGGTATTGATAAAAGGGGTCCTCGCGGACTACCGCCGCATATTCGTCCGTCAGAGTTGCATACTGTATTTCCTCCTGACTCCCGTAAAATACGCAGTAATCCATAAAATCGCTCAAATCCTGCATACTGTTCAATTCCTGCGGACAATCGAGCAAAACCGTTTGTACGCCCGAAAAATCGAGCGGAACCGACTCGTACTCAATGCCCCACTCCTTGACTCCTCCTTCTTTTCCGTCCTTGCAGGAGGAGAAAGACAAACATAAAACAAGCGCGATAAAAACTGCCCCGAACCTTCTCTTTTTCATATATTATCCTCTGTCGTCCTTCGCGGGAGCAACGTCGAAGCGGTTATCTATCAAATCGAAAGAAAGACACATGGGTTTACCGCTCCTGCTGTCCGTCACAATATCTCCGTCTATCCGAAAACAATGCGCGAGCATTTCTTTCGTCATCACGTCCTTCGGCTCTCCGTAACGGTCTATTTTTCCGTCGCACATGGCAAGCAGATAATCGGAGTACCTCGAAGCGAGATTCAAATCATGCAGTACCATGACAATCGTCGTATGCTGTCCCTCGTTGAGATGCTTCAAAAGTTCGAGCACCTCCAATTGATGCGCGAGGTCGAGATACGTTGTAGGCTCGTCGAGCAAAATAATCCCCGTCTGCTGTGCGAGCGCCATGGCAATCCAGACCCTTTGCCTCTGCCCGCCGGATAAGCAGGCGATTTCTCTGTCGCGGAACTCGATCATATTGGTCACTTCCAAAGCCCAATCGATAATTTCCTTATCCTCTTTGGAAAGTTTTCCGAAGCCCTTCTGATAGGGAAAACGTCCATACGCGACGAGCTCGCGGCACGTGAGCGTACCGGGTGCCGTAGGAGATTGCGGAAGAATTGCCATCTGTTTTGCAATCTCCTTGTTTTTCAGAGTTTTGATATCGGTATCGTTGATGATGATACAACCCGATTCCGATTTAATAATCCGCCCCACCGCCTTTAATACGGTAGATTTCCCGCAGCCGTTCGCGCCGATAATCGACGTGATTTTTCCGCGATGAATCTCCGAGTTCAGCGAAGGCACGATAATCGTTCCGTCATAACCGATACTTAAATCGCGTGTAACAATACTGTTTTCCATTCTTTCTCCTTACGCCTTCATGAGCAGATACAAAAAATACGGTACGGACAGTACAGAAATCACGATCCCCGTGGGAATATTGGCGAGAAATGTCCAGCCCTGTACGAGCATATCGGCAAGCAATACGATGATTCCCGCAACAATGCCCGAGGCCGGCAAAAGAACGCGCGCGTCCGTTCCGACGAGCCGCCGCGCAATATGCGGACCAATCAGACCGAGAAAGAAAAAATTTCCGCCGAATGCGACCGACGCGGAGGACAGAGCCACTGCGCACAAGGAAAGATATATGAATTGTCTGCCCACATTGACCCCCAGCCCGCGGGCTATATCGTAACCCACGTTAATCACGTTCAAGGTACGGCCGCCGCGGTAGGTCATAAAGCCGAATAAGAGTATCCAGATTGCAAATACGACGATATAATCCCACCGCACGCCCCACAATTCTCCCGCCTGCCAGCGCTGCAAAAATTCCAGCTGGCTGTCGTCGAGCAAAAGCATCATAAACGTACCGACGGCGCCATAGGCGCTGCTCATCGCCACGCCCGTCATGATAAGGCGGGTAGGTTGCAGTCTTTTTTTTCGGCTAGTGCCGAGTAAAAATATCAATCCCGCCGAGCCCAAACCGCCCAAAAGCGCAAGGACGGGCAAAAGTATGGCGCTGCTGTTATTCGTTTGCAGCAGCGCTACATACACCGTAACCAATAATCCCGATCCCGCGCTGACGCCGAGCGTTCCGGGCGAAGCGAGGTCGTTATGCAGTAAATCCTGCATGACTACGCCCGACATACCCATGCCGAGGCCGACGAGAATCGCGAGGCAAAGTCTCGGAAGGCGGTATTCAAACAATGCGAGGCGAGAATTTTCATCGCCCCCGCCGAAGAGCGTTTCAAATACTTTTCCTATGTTCATGCGGTACTGCCCTACATTACACCCGATAAAAAAGACGATGAGCAAAAGTCCCGCCAAGACTATATTTATAACGGTGCCTCGGAGTATAGGCGACTTTTCTTTTTTCATTAAGCCGATTTTCATATCCGTCCTCACCCTCCGAAAGCATCTCCGCGTTGTCTGCGAGACACGAAGATAAAGAACGGTACACCTATCATGGTGATCAGGATACCGACAGGAAATTCAAGAGGCGCAATCATAACGCGGGCAATGAGGTCTACCGCCACGACAAACAACGCTCCGAATACTGCGCAGGAAGGAAGCACTAAACGATAATCCGTCCCGACGAAGTGGCGCACGATATGCGGAACCATCAACCCCACATAACCGACAGGGCCTATGATAATGACCGCTATTGCGGAAAGGACAAGCACGACCAAAGTGCTGGAAAGTTTGATGATAGCGGTATTTGCCCCCAATCCTTTGGATACGTCGTCGCCCAGATTCATTACGGTCAAAGAACGGGAAATCATCAATGCGAGAGCAAACCCCACGAGAAAAAAGGGAGCGGAAACGGATACGTCCATCCAAATTGCATTCGCGGAGCTTCCCGCCGTATATTTCAGCATTTCAGAGGTCAGCCCCTCTTTGAGAACAATCCCGGAGGTAATCGAGGAAAAGAGGGTGGAAATCGCCATGCCCGAAAGCACCATTCTTTCAGGGGTAATCCCCTTTTTGCCTATAAACGCGACAAGGTAAATCATCATGGTCGAAATGCCGGCGCCGAGGCAGGAATAGCCGATACGTTCCAAGCGGCTCGCGTCGGGCAAAAAAATCATCATGAATACTACGGCAAAAATCGAGCCTGAGCTGATTCCCATGATTCCCGAATCCGCCATGGGATTTTTGGTATTCCCCTGCATGACCGCACCCGCGACCGACAGGGAGACTCCGACCATAATATCCGCCAGCAGACGCGGAAGCCGCATATCTCGCACGACGATGTGATTAAAATTTTCCTCGTCGAAATGAAATAATCCGTTCCATAAATCGGAGAATGAAATTTTTTCCGCGCCGAAATACATGAAGCAAATCATAAAGAGAAGCAGCAGCCCGCAGCCTACCGACATGCAAATAATGAATTTCGTGCCGTTATGTAATTTTCTTTCCCTGCGGCGTAATTTTTCTCTCATTTTGCCGTTGCCTTTTCAAATGCTTTTATAATGCCGTCGTACTGTGCCTGCAAATAAAGGACGTCTTTTTCGGTATAGAGAGTAGCGTCTATCACGCCCACTCTGTTTTCCCGAACAGCAGTCAACGTTTTCCAGCCGGGATTGGTTTGCAGAATTTCGGGAATTTCCGGTTCAAGTCCCGCCGCGCTCAAATCGGCGTAAATCACAATATCCCCCTCGTAATTGCGCAGCGATTCGTTACTAATCGGAGTAAAGGGATTATCTGCGTTTTCCAAAAATTCCTCCGCTATCGGCAATCTTTTCATTCCGAGATAGTCGTAAATAATCTTATTGAAATACCAAGAATCCGTAGGCGGAATAGAGACGCCTTGGGCATAATAGAAAATAGAAACCGTTTTATCTTTAATCCCCATTCCTTCGATTTTCGCAAGTTGAGTTTCCTTTACATGCTCGGCGTATTCAATGAGCGTTTCGGCATTTTCCTCCAATCCGAAAATTTCTCCTATGTAACCGAGCCGCACCTCAAAATCAAAACTCTCCCGATAGCCGATAATTGCGTGTAATTATCATAGCCTGCATTCAACACGGAAACGAACAGATAATAGCCGACATTCATCAAAGAGCTGTCCGCCTCCAAGCCATAGAACAGATACAGGCTCATGTTATTCGAGAAAAATCCCGCTACGCCGACCGTCACGAAAGTGACGAATGTCGGATATATGGAAGGCAAGGTAATACAGAAAAATTCACGCATGAAGCCCACGCCCTCCAATTTTGCGGATTCAATTACCGATTCGTTGATTTGTTCCATCGAGCCCAAATATAACAGCATGTTTCCGCCCAATCCGAACCAGATATTATAGATCAGAATCGTCAGAAATGCCGAATCGGGATTGGTCAAAAGCCCGACCATGTATTTTCCCGTAATCACTTCCGCAAGGGCGGGAAAGCCTACATCGGCAATCTGCTTGAAAATGGCAATCATGACCGTACCGGAAATTACGCACGGAGCAAAAAGCATAACCTTGAAAAAGCCCGAACCGGCGCACTTTTTGTATATGTAATACGCGACTATCAGTCCGAGGAACAGCCCCACCGTCAGCGAAAAGCCCCATATAAAAAAGGAATTTACGAACATATCGACAAACATCGGTTCACTGATTAATTTCCCGAACATTAAATCGATCGTCTTCAAACCGTTCCATACGTAGCCCTGCGTCATATCGTAACGCTCGAATGCCAAAGCGAAAGAATTTATATTCATTGCGAAGTAAAAAATGACAAATTGCAAAACGGGCCAAGCTATCAGCGTAAGATAGCACACCATATCCTGCACCTTTTCACTGCGCAATTTTTTATTTTTTCTTTCCTTGATTGTTATCGTCATACGCCTCCCCCGTCATTGTTTATCGAAAGGGCCCGCCGAAGAAGTCCAACGTTCCTGCGTGTAATATTTCGTAAATCCCTCAAAATATTCCTTTGCCGACAGCTTGGAATTGCCATAAAAAGCTCTCGACGGATACCCCTGCGTCGAACCGTCCACAAACTGCGCCGTCCAATATTTGCCCATGGAAATTCCCGTGCGCTTATAATTGGGAGAAGTGGAGAAGTCGGGAACGAATACGGCATGTTGCGCAATATCATACAGAGATTGTCCATAATTGGACATCTTTGACTTTTCTTCCTCCGTCATCGTGTACGTATACGGTTTCATGGAATTCGTTATCTGAGAAAACTCCACCAAGGATTCCTGCGTATGGCAGAATTGAAGAAATTCCAACGCAAGCGGGATCTTAAATTCGGCTATATTCGCATTTACAAAACACGCTGCGCTTTGCTCTTGTATAGTATAGGGTTCCCCCACCTGCTCCTCCGTCGCCTTCGGCAGCGGCATCATCGCAAATCTTCTGTTTTCCTTCGCCGCAGGAGCTCCGTACATCTCCTCCATTTCTTCGAATGTAGGATTTGCTTCGTTTTCCCACCAGCTTCCGTCGATAATCATCGCCGTATCCTTGATAGAACCTTCAAATTTACTGAGCAGGAAGGTTCTCTGCGCGCTCAAATGATCATAGGCAGTCGAAAAACAGCGCGATTCGTCATAATAGTTTTTATTTGCAATAATATCGTGTAAAAAGTTAAGTGCATAATATCTTCCCGCAGAACTCGTCAACAGCTTATACACGGTTTCAGGCACCAAATCTTCTTCGTACAGTTCCAAGCTCCCGTCCGCGTTAATGCTCTTTACCAATTTATCCGCATGCCCTTCAAAATCGCGGAAAATTTTTGACTGCGTCGCTCCGTCCAAATTCACCTGCATATTTTCAAGGAAGGAAAGCAGGTATTCGTGAACGCTTCCCGACCAGATAAACGGCGTAATTCCGCTGCGTACCATTTTGTCGCACAGCTTGAAAAAATCATCAAACGTCGCGGGCAATCCATTGTCGTACGCCGTGTCGGGATCGCCGTCCGGACCGGGGGAACGCGGGTCATCGGGACCGCGCACAAAGCCTTCCGAATCGCCGTAGCCCTCCGCCGCAAAATAGAAATTTTCTTCCTCAAACATATCTACATCGTACGAAATACCGTAATTCGCCCGATAAAAGGGAATGGCGTAATATTCCCCGCCCTCGCCGTAAAACTTCTTATAGTCCTCGTTCAGTTTGGATTCGAGCGTTACGGTCTCTTCTCCGTCTGCCGTCGTTTCCGTGATAAAGTCGTAATTGAGAGGTTTCTTTACGGCTTCGGAAATATCCAATATGAGCCCCCTCTTTTTATATTCGTCATAATCGAACGATTCGGTAAACATGATTTCTTCCCGCGACGTAGCAAACAAATCGATATATTTATCCGCTCTGTAATTCGCCTCGGCCGTTATGTAAACCTGAACGCCCTTCTTCCCCTCCTCGAACGATACGTCTTTATACTTTTCTTCAAACCGCGCTTTTACCCCGTACAGCCAATCGTCTCCGAAGCCGCCGTCAAACGTTCCGACATAAAGCTGCGTCTTGTCGGTATTGATTTGTTCCTGCTCCTTTCGGGGCGAACAGCCTGCGGCTGCTCCGCATACCGCCATCGACGTCAACAGAGCCGCCAATGCCAAACTTGTTTTTTTCATGGTATTCCTCCTGATTTTATTTTTTGCGAAACGCCGTCTTCCTTTTCGCGTCGAAAAAACGGACGATTCGTAATTTTTTTGTTTCCTTATCCGATAAAGTTTTTTTGTTTGTCGGTTTCAGCGACAAACAAAAAGGCATGCCTTTTTCGTGTTCCTTTTATTCAAAAACGGCGTAAATGACAGCCGCTCCGTACCCCTCCAATTGGATTTCCAATCCCCCCTCAGTCTGTACGAACGTACCGCCTATAAGGCACTTTGCATAAGAAATTTTTCCCGATACAATCGCTTTATTCGGTTTTTTTGAAAGGTTTCCGAACAAAAGCAACCTTTCGCGCTTCTTCGAGTACGATTTATATTCATAATAGCTACATTTAACCGTATCGTTTTTTGAAAAAATCGGCAAGCCGTTATTCCAATACGGGCACCAAGCCGATTGCGCCGTCGGAAAATGTCCATACGCCTCCCAATAGGGTGCAATAACGGAAAGAGCGTCATCCGCGTCGTTTGGACGGGGCAAGATTCCGTGAGGTACCGCGAGGCAAAGCGCGTTTTCAAAGCTCCAATTCGGCAGGGAATAGGCGACAAATTCATACGGAATACCGAAATTCCGTCCCGTATACTCCGCCTGCATCAATCCTTCGGAAAGCCGTTCTATGCCCTCGCGATTGAGCTGCGTCTGAATAAACTCCCCGTCCCAAATTCCGTCGCAGAAGCTCATCGCAGGCACCATGCAACAGTTGCTCAAATGTACATTTATCAAAGCGCCCGCCGGAAGTATTTCCCGAAGTTTTTTCATAAATCGGCGAATCGCGGTCACGGGATAGGTGACGTGTCTCTTTCCGTCTTTTTCGTAACCGCAGCCATGCCCCTCATTCAAACAAGGTACGGGAAAAAGCGCGCTGTCCAAGTAAGCTCCGTCAAAGCCGAAACGTTCGACAACCTTTGCGATGTCGTCCGCCATCCGATCCGCCTGAGGGCTGTTGAAGCACATGATATAATCCCGCTGAGGAGGATTGCGATACCACCCGCCGCCGTTTTCGTACATGCCCTCCGTTTTTCTCAAATCGTGCGCGGCGACGCTCCAATCGGGAGAAAGCGTCGATACTTCGTAACCGAAATAGGGAATTACCTTTATTCCGCGTTTTTTACATTCAAAAACGATTTCGTCGGTTTGTTTTTCCTCGTCGTCCGAATAGTAGCCGCTGTTTTGAATTCTGTGCCATTTTTCATGAAGATAAAGGCAGGTCACTCCGAGTCGCTTCATTCGGTCAAAATAGTTTTTATCCTTTCCGTCTTTCGGCTCCGAAAACAGGTAATCTCGATAATTTCCCGGAATCTTTTTGAAACAGTCAATATGCAGGCTTTTATTTTCGTAAGGGTTTTTCGGAAATATTTTTACGGGCGTCGCCTGAAAGCCGAATCGGAACGTCACGGGCATATATCCGTAGGCGGGCAAAAATTCCTCTCCGTTTTCGTCGGCGCGGCGAACCCAGCCGTGAGGCTTTTCATTGAGGAAATTCAATCGGAGCAGCACACAGTCCTCACGCCGCAAAAGTTCTATCGCCCTCTTTGGTTCGGGCTGCCAATTTTCGTCGCTGTCGGAAAAAAAGCAAAGCCCTCTTTCCGTCGTTCCCACCCACAGCAACGGCTTAAAAGGCAGGGATAAATCTTTGTCGAATCGATCGCTCCCGCATACGGGTTGAGAAAAATCCGTTTCCTGAGGCCAATAATGATAGTGCGTCGCCATTTCCGTTTTCAGGGGAATTTCCAAAACGAGTTTATTTAAGTTCAAATCGTCGTTTCTATATTTTTCCACGCCAAAAACTTCGGTTACTCGTTTTCCCCTCGGCAGTAATTTCAAATCAATTTGACAACAGCCGTCATTTTCGACACAAATCGATGTGTCAATTATGTAATTACCGCACTCGGCGGCACAGCAGAGGTTCGTTTCGTTATCTCTTTCCACCGCAAAACATTCCGCTGTTCCGAAATCCAATACACCGCCGTTTTCTTCGCCGTATATGCGGACGGGAGAAGCCAATAGCTCCTCGCCGTTCGCTTTTATCGAATTAAAAAGCAAGGAATTTTCTAATTTATATTCCGATGTTTGGCAAATCGCCGCAAAACTTTTTCCGTCCCGTATGATTTTTTGACCGTTCATAATCTCTCTTCCCCGTTTCAATGCATTCTGAAATCCAAATTTCTCAAAGGATATTCCTTTTCCATAATAAAAGATAGTCTTCCCCATAACGTTTTGATGAAAGCTTCAATTTCTCATCGAAACTTTCACATTCGGAAAAGACCGCCTCCGAATCTTTATAGCATTCCTTTAATGCGTCAACAATCGTTTTTCCCGAACGAAAATAATACCCTTTTAAAAAATCCCCAAAATAGAAAATAGAGGCCAAATCGTCAAATGCGATTAAAATTTTTCCCGTTATTTCTTCTTTAAGATCTTCATAGTTATCTGAGGCACGTATATATTTGAGGCCTTCTCGTTCAAAATATTCTCCTTCATGTCCCGCTACGTAGTAATACCCCCAATCCGCTCCAAATTCATCAGATGTTTGAGAAAAGGGCATTTGCCGTAAAAGACCGAAATATCCGCATTCAAAGTCGCCTAACCGCATGACACCGCCCCGAATCGCTTCGCGGCGTCCCTCCTGATAACAGGTATTGTAGCACAACCTTTCTTCCGCAGTCAAAGAAATTCGGACTTCCCTCAAAGGATATTTTGGAATGAGCCTATATTTCAAATAACAAACGGGACAAGAAGCAAGCTCTATATTGTTGGGAGGTAACGGAGAAATAAATTCAATCTTCAGATCAAAATCTCTGCAAGTAAAATCATAGATAGTAGAAAAGGCTGTCAGGTCTAAAGAAACTTGCTTCAAAGTGCTTGTATCGTTCTTATTGCCTAAAAAGGCATATTCCTTTCCGTTTACAGTCACTGTTCCATAAAGAGGTTTTTTCTCTCCGTGCCAGAATACAGTATCAGTTTCATTCAATATATCTCCCGCGGCCCAAATAGAAAAATAGGGATCTTTTACAAATAAGGGATATGCCGGTAATTTTCTCATCGCTATTATATCCTATTCTCATATAATTCCGCGGCCTATCTTCCGAAATAAAGGTCGCGGAATTATATTTTCATATTTTATAGATAAATTTTCTTAATATTGCTACTGATTATGCAGCAAGAGCCTATTTGGCAGTATCGTTTGCACCATATACCGCAGAAATATAGAAACATTCTCCTGCGACAAAATCTTTCGCGCCAAAAATACGAATCACAAAACCTGTAATATCCGAAGCCGAAAGTTTTTCTCCCGACATATTTTCAATCTTTCCATCTGCTCCAAACAAATTTACGGGAATTTTCACTTCCGTCCAACCCTCGGCAGCAATTACTGTATCTGCAGCCCAATTCGTTCCGATACTGAATGTATGCTTCGTGGGATTATAAATTCGGAATACAAGATAATCATAATTTGAAATATCCTTAATACAAGGCGTATTGAATATAACGTAGTTACTATCTTGTACGGAGGTAAACTCCACTTTCAAAGAGCCCTTTTCTCCTTCATACTTTACGGACGTATCGTAAGAAAGTTTATTCGGATCACCCCAATATAAGGACGCTCTATCAAGTCCGGAGGCCTCATCAAAATTAAGTACCACATTTTCTCTAACCGTTTCTTCCGCCTTTACGCCGTACATGGAAGAAATGTTAAAATATTCCCCGGCAACAAACTCTCCTGCCCCGAAAATACGAATCGGAAATGCAGAAATATCCGTCGCGGAAAGTTTTGTGCCATTCATATCTGTAATTGTCCCACTTTCCCCAAATAGATTGACGGGGATTTTCACTTCCGTCCAGCCTTCGGCCGAAATTGTCGTATCTGCCGCCCACGTCGTACCTACACTAAACGTGTGCTTCGTCGGATTATAGACACGGAATACAAGATAATCGTATCCGGATACGTCTTTAATGAACGGCGTATTCAAAATAACATAATTGTCGGCTTGCACGGAAAGAAACTCTACTTTCAAAGAACCTTTTTCATTGTCATATTTGATTTCGGTATCCAAAGAAAGTTTATTGGGGGCAGGCCAATAAAGACTTACTTGCTCCACACCGAACGCTTCATCAAAATATGCGATTTTATCTTCGACGACAGTTTCGGGTTCGGTGGGCGCTTCCGTCACCGCATACATTGCGGAAAGATAGAATGTACTCCCTCCGGAAACCGTATTTGCCGCATAATCGTCGAACAACCTCAAAGAAAGATTAGTGATGTTTTTACTATTTATGACGATTCCGGCAACAGACGGGTGCGTTACATTTTGGGTATCCAAATCTTTTACAGAAACTTTTAACTCTGTCCATGTTTTGGGCGCGAGCGTAATGTCTCCGAACCAACAATAGCCGGAATATACAGGGTAATCGTTATCGTTGTAGATACGAATTACGAGATGTGTATAATCGCTTATATCGCTCTCGATAATGCGGTCGAGAATAATATAATCTCCGCCTGTAACGGGAACGGTCACTTTCAAAGAACCCGCTTCTTCTCCGTAAGCCTTTTCCGTACTGTAAGAAAGTTGGAAATTATTCCAAAGAGTCTTTACCTGAGAAACGCCAAATTCTTCGTCCGAATACAGAACTTTGCCGTCTATGATTTCGGAAGGGCCGGTCGCTTCTACCTCATATTCGTAATCCTTTTTATTTCCCGCCGTATCCTCAACGTGAATCACAATAATATATTTTCCGCTGTTATGCTCTACCTCAAATTGACTATTTTCCACCGTCACTTCAACCCTGTCCCCTGTCGCATCCGCTTTATAATATACCTTTATCCAGCATTTAGACATATCCGGGCCGTCGGAAATCGTATATTGAGGCAAACTGTAAGTAAATCCGGAAATATAAAATTTAGGCAAAGTATCGTCGTCCATATTTACCGAAGGCGGGGTACGATCGGCAAAATTCACTTTCAAAGAAGCATTTTTTACCCCCCCCCGTCAACAAAATATGTGATGACATAAATTCCGGGAGTAGAAACATTAATTTTTCCATAAGAAACAGCCACTTCTTTTCCATCGGGACCGACGACGCTTTCCACCTCAACGAGATAGCCGGCCATAATCAGTCCCTCGGAGTTCACCACATCATATTTGGGTATATCATAAGTACCAAGCTCCGCTTCCAAGACCGTATTTTCCGGTATATTAATTCGAAGTCCTTTGGTCTTTGACCCGCCGCATGCCGAAAATGCAAAAAGTGTTCCTAAAAGTAACAAGATAAGCCCCAAAAAAAGATTTCTCTTTTTCATCATATAAAATCCTCCAATTTTTTTATTTTTCTTGCTTTGCAGCCAAAATAATTTTATCCCATGACGCCATTAAAGTCGTCTTTGTGTCGTTGATTACCCATTCCGCCGTATTCCCTTTATAAAGAACCCCGTCGAGACCGGCTCCGTTTCCGGTCGTATAAGCGTAAGGCCCTGTCTATAAACGAGCGGAGATGAAAAATCGATGCAAATGGGAATATAGTCCGAGAAATTTTCGTAACGGGAACGGACAAAATCCGTCACCTTGTCCCCTACGTCATATCCATAAGGCATGGTGAGCCCGTTAAGATACTTCGCATAGATACTCTGTCCCATATCGGAAGCCATAAATTTCAAAAATTCCATTGCCAGAGGCTTATTTTTGCTCTTTGCGGGAATTGCACAACAATGATCGAACGTAGCGCTATAAACCATATGGCGGGCCTCCGAAATCCTTGAAAAATCCTTTTCGGAAACACCCGGATAAGAGGTTTCCCCTTTGTCGATTGCATCAATTACGGCGCTCAACGTCTCGTCCGTCATCGATTTGTTCTCCAAAGTTTTGACAATGGAGCTGATGACCGGAGTCTTTATCATTGCGAGATCCTGCGGTTTAGTAAGCAGATAGCTCTGTACTTCGTTTTCCAGCCACTGACCGTTTACCATCATTGCCGATTCGGTCATATCTTGACCCGCATATCCCTGCCCCACAAAAGCAATCTGCGCTTCCTGCCAAGTCATGGAATCAGCATATTTATGCATATATCCGTTTCCCTTCTTTAACAGTCGTTCAGCCACCTTTACGGCCTCTAAACGGCCGGGCATATCCAATACTTCCCCGTTTTCTGCCAAAGTACGCACCGTCGTGCCGTCGGGCTGCTCTTTTTGATAATATCCCCAATAATAATCGATATAATTGTCATAGCCCTCGTACTGCGCCCACCAGACCCAGTGCAAATAATCCCAATAACTGATAGAAGTGCTGATAGAAAAAGGATATACCCCCTCCGCTTTGATTTCGTCACAAAATTCTATCAGTTCGTCCGTCGTATTCGGTACTTTATATCCATCGGGGAAAATCCGATCCAGGACAGTTTTATTGATTACAATACCGCAGACAGGATCTGCCCAATTCATCTGATAAATCTTCCCGTCTTCCGTCAGAAGCTTATTATAAATCGCCGGATTCATCGTCTCTTTAATCGTCTTTGTCTCTCCCTCCGGCACAGAATTATACACGGGGGATAAATCAGTTAAAAATCCCGAATCCTGCGGAGCAAACATGCTTCCCAGCGCCATGACCACGTCGTCGTTCTGTGAATTGTCGTTTAGAAGAGAAATGAGTTCCCCATTGACGTAGCTTTTCTTTACTTTTACCGTCACGCCGAGAGCAGAAGAAAATTCCTCGGCCATTTCGTCCAGCCACTTTGTTCCGAATCCCGCTTCGTAACAAATGACACTGATAGAACCGGAAGGCTTACCGCCTGCACTGTTGTTTCCCCCGCTGTTTCTATTTCCCGCTCCACAGGAAGCGGCGGAAGCGGTACAGGCAAAACAAAGCAAAACGCAACCTAATTTTTTTAATATACCCGTTTGTTTCATACGATCTCCTTATTTGTTTTTTTATCTAAGTGGCTTTATGCGACAGGAATCATAAACACGCCTTCGCCCACTCCGAGTTCAAGCTCAAACCGATTGTCGAGGACCTGATAATCATAAGCTATGCCTTTTTTATATACTCTTACCTTAGAAGCATCCTTAAATTCAAGGCTTACGATATTTTTGAGTCCGTATGCCGGATCCGTAAAATTCACAACAACGAGTCCGTCATAGCCGGACTTATCCCTAAATTGTCCGATAAGCGCATCCTGAGTCGCTTGCACTCCTTTCAACGTATCTATCGAAGAAAGAGGATTATTGAGGCCATCGAAATTCATATTGTAATCTTGTTCGCTTTGCGTACCAAGAATAGGCATTGTGCCTTTCCAATCGAAGTTGAGATAAACGTGGTCAAAATTCAACATTTCGCGATTGACCGTTTTTGCATAATCGTAGACGGGATAGGTTTTTCCCGATTCCTCCGCGTCCACGCAGGAATTAGAGAAATCTTCGAGAATAGACGTCCTATATGTAAAGTATGTAAATGCCTTGACTCCGAAAGCCATATAGACATAAAACTGCCAACGGAGATCCTCTTCATTCACAGCTCGATAAGTATAGTGTTCCGTAGCTTGAAGGAAGAAATGTGGAATTGCGTTGACTCTTTTCGCCTGCGTTGCAACGGTCTCTATACAGTTGAGCCAATTCGAACGAAGCGCACTTCCGCCGTCCTTTCCCTTATCCAAAGGATAAATATCTGCTGACAGGTATCGATGCCCGTCCTCCACCTTTGTAAGAACTTTATCCACGTATTCCGCGACATATTCATTATAGGTGTGTCCCTCGAAAGTGCTCGTCGCGGAATTGGGATAGAGATTTGCAAAAACGTCTATTTTTGAGCCATATTTTTCGACATGCTCCTCCGCGAGCTCAGCTATCCTTTCAATATTGGAAAAATAGGGTTCATCCCAATAATTGATTGCCGTAACGGCGGGAAATTTAGAATAATCCGTCTTGTCTGCCGCCCAAGATTCAGCCGCATATTCCATCGTAGCGGCATTTCCCAAAGTGAGAATCGTTTTTAATCCCACCTGTTCGCAATACCCGAGCACGTCGGCATAACCCTGAGTTCCCCGCTTGACAAACAAATCGTCCAAGAACATAAATGTCAGCCCCATGTCCTTGGCTAATTGATAATCCTCCAAGGTAGGAAGCGGTGCGTCCCACCCGCCTATCAGCATTTCTTTGTCGTCTGTGTAGACGGGGAAAGGCTTACTACCGGAGTCGCCGCAGCCCGCGGCGCCCAAAGCGCTAAATGCAATCGTACCAGTGAGCAACATACAGATTAATTTTCTCCTCATCAAGAATCTCCTTTTATTTTTTATCCTTTTAATCCGCCCGAAAGCGAAATATCCATAATAGAATTTTGAAAAATGGCAAATAGAACGACAATGGGTATCATACTCATCAATATTCCCGCGAATAAAACGGGCATATCCAAATTCCGGGTATTGATGATTTGATACATATACAGTCCGGACGAAAGAGTGGGGAAATTTTTCAAAAACAACAACGGAGTCGTATAATCGTTCCAGAAATTAATAGAAGAGACGATTGCAAGCGCTGAAACCACGGGAATCGCCTGCGGAAGCATAATTTTCAGAAAACAGGTGAAATGTCCCGCCCCGTCGATAAACCCCGCTTCGATATAGCTCGAAGGCAAGGACTTAAAAAAGGAATACAAAACCATAAAGTTGAATCCGAAGCCCCCCGCAAACGCGAGCAAAAGCAACGGAGATTCGATAATTCCGAGCGCCGTATAGACTTTGAACTGTGCTGGCATAGCCCCTACGATCGGAATCATCATGGTGACGAGGGCAATCCAATAAATCGTTTGTCCCCCCGGGAATTTATATTTTGCAACGACATATGCTACCATAGTAGACACGGCCATACCCAAAAATACACCACCTACCGTATACCATATAGAATTGAAAAGCATGTCAAACATGTTGTTCCCTTCTATATCCAACGCCTTAAATGCCTTTATATAATTTCCAAATTCCCACGTTTCGGGCAAAGCCACCTTGCTGGTCAGCATATATTCCGTCGAAGTTTTTAAGGAGGATAAAAAGGCCCAAACCAAAGGGTACAATAGGCTAATGGCATATATGAGAAAAAAAACGAAAATTATGACCGAAAGTGTATTTTTACCGATATGTTTCTTTTTAGGCATCAATATTCTACCTCCGGGTCAAGACGTTTGAAAATAGCTCTGACGGCGATAACGATAGGAATACTTACTGCCGTAAAGAAAATCCCGATTGCCGCAGGATACTCCAAGGCAGCTCCCATTTGCGTCTTTTGAAAAATAAAAAAGGCAATCGTAGTGGTATCGTTCCCTCCTGCCACTGTTCCCGCTTCGCTGAACAGTAAAATCGGACCACTGCTATTGAACAGACCGGTAAAGGCTAAAATGATTGTCATGGAAACGGTCGGCCAAACCATGGGCGTAATAATATAAAATAATTCATGAAATTTGTTCCCGCCGTCGATTTGACATGCTTCGAGGACCTCCGTCGGAATCCTTTTCATGGCTCCCTGATATAAAATCATATTGATTCCGAGTCCCGTCCATATTG
>ERZ1673702.899-NODE-899-length-36400-cov-7.046691_pt1 | contig 36400 bp, 28 predicted proteins | sample MGYA00580232_ERZ1673702 | MGnify/ENA primary metagenome ERZ1673702 (study PRJEB41218, sample SAMN15661792) | gut metagenome | host: Homo sapiens | place: Canada: London | collected 2015-08-20/2019-03-30 | study: EMG produced TPA metagenomics assembly of... | reverse complement strand
GAGACGAAAGCAAATAGGAGTACGGATTCGGGAAAAAATAAGGTATTTAGGGGAAACGACAGAATATTAAAGGCTTTTCGTACGGGAGTTCTTACTTTAACGATAGTTTTGGAAATGTTGTTTTTTGTTCGCGTTATCATTGCTTGCGCTGATTGGGACGAGAAGGGTTCTGTTGCTATTGCGGTTACGTTTGTCATTATGATGATTTACGTTGCGATTTTCTATGCCGCAATGCAATTACTGTTTTCCTTTCTCGTCGACGTTAAAGTAATCAGAAATAAATTATACGGAATTAAAAACGACGACTTATTAGAGTTGGATTTTGTTGAAAGTGATTCGGGAAACGAGCAAGTACAAATAAAGGACTTTGCGAAGACAAAAAGCATTGTCGAAAAGCAAAACGAGCTTTTGATCTTGAAAAAACTTTTGGACGAAAGGGTAATAACGGAAGAAGAATTCGAGACGGAAAAGAAAAAAATTTTATCGTAGGAAATCACCGAGTAAACCTCTCTTTCTGTAATTGAACGGTGAAGGGATCAAAGAAGCATTGTCTGAGGATTGCTTTATTAGGAAAAATCGCAAAAAAACGCAAAAATTTCAAAAATCCCCCTTGTAAATTTCTTCCGGATATGTTATAATGCGGGTAAGAAAGTTCCTGAAAGGAGGAAAATCAGTTATGAAAATGAAAGGTTATGCAATGCTCGGTATCGGCAAGACGGGATGGATAGAAAAAGAAGTTCCCGCCTGCGGTCCTTTGGACGCGATTGTTAAGCCCATCGCGGTCTCTCCCTGTACGTCCGATGTGCACACCGTTTGGGAGGGCGCTATCGGTGAGCGCAAGGATATGATTCTCGGTCATGAGGCGGTCGGGGAAATCGTAGAGGTCGGTTCTTTGGTCAAGGACCTTAAAGTCGGAGAAAAGGTCATCGTTCCCGCCATTACTCCCGATTGGGGCAGCCTCGAAGCGCAAGGGGGATATTCCATGCACTCGGGCGGCATGCTGGCGGGATGGAAGTTCTCTAACTTCAAGGACGGCGTATTTGCGGAATTTTTCCATGTGAACGAGGCAGACGCAAACCTCGCCCGTCTCCCCGAAGGCGTTGAGCCCGCTTCTGCTGTCATGCTTAGCGATATGGTGCCTACCGGCTTCCACGGTGCGGAGCTCGCTCAGGTAGAGTACGGCGATACCGTATGCGTCATCGGCATCGGTCCCGTCGGTCTGATGTCCGTCGCCGCCAGTGCTTTGAAGGGCGCGGGACGGGTGTTTGCCGTCGGCTCCCGTCCTAACTGTGTGGAAGCGGCGAAATATTACGGAGCGACCGACATCATTAACTATAAGGACGGCGATATTGTCGCACAAATCATGGACAAGACTCACGGCAAGGGCGTGGATAAGGTCATCGTCGCCGGCGGCGATAACGATACCTTTATTCAGGCCGTCACTATGCTCAAACCGGGCGGAAGAATCGGAAACGTCAACTATCTCGGTTCGGGCGATTACGTGCGTATCCCCCGCATTGAATGGGGCTGCGGCATGGGCCACAAAACTATTGCCGGGGGGCTTATGCCCGGCGGAAGGCTGAGAATGGAAAAACTCGTCTCCCTCATGCAGTACGGCCGTTTGGATACCTCCCGTTTGCTCACGCATCGTTTTAAGGGCTTCGAGCATATGGAAGAAGCCCTCATGCTCATGAAAGACAAGCCCAGAGATTTGATTAAACCGGTGGTCGTTCTGTAAAGACTGTTTTTGATTGAAAAATCCCCCTTTCCGCAAAAAGCGGAAAGGGGGGTAATTTCCTTATAAAGTCATATCGCCGGTTGCAGGCTTATAAATTCGCATTATAAGATAAATCCATAGTGTAGGTATAAATCATATTGCGGGGATAAACTCGCGTCGAAAATTACAAATTTACCACTGGGCATAACTACTTTCGCGCGTTACAAATTTACTCCGTAATCGCTGACGAGAATCTGACCCGTGAGGGGCTTGGACTCGTCGGAGGCGAGGAAGAGCAAAATTCCGGCGACTTCTTCCGCCGTGCAGGATTTTAAGGACAAATCTCCGTGTTTGTTCATGGCGCCCATCATGCTCATATCCAAAGAGGCGGGATTGAGGTTCATGGTCATGGGCGTAATGATATTTCCCGGACAGACCGCGTTGCAGCGGATATATCGGTTTGCGAGCAGCATGGCCGTGTGTTTGGTAATTCCGATAATTGCGGCTTTGGAAGCGACGTAAACGGCTCCGCCTCCGCCGTTATAGCCCGCCACAGATGCGACGTTGACGATGGACGCGCCTTCGCTCATTTTTTCGAGCGCCGCGCGAATACATTGCATGGTTCCCACTTCGTTGATGGAAATAACTTTTTCCGCGTCCTCGTCGAGGTATTTGTCTATCGCTTTGAGCCCCGTGTCCAGCACGCCCGCATTATTGACGAGAATGTCGATTTTTCCGAACTTGTCCGCGGCGGCTTGCATCAGAGCTTTGCAGTCCCCGTCCTTGGAAATGTCCGTGGCGACGGTCAAAACACTGCCGCCTTCTGCGCGGATTTTTTCCGCAGTTTCCTCCAAAGCGTTTTGCCGCCTCGCACTGATGACGACGTTCGCTCCTTCCCGAGCAAACAACAGTGCCGCAGCCGCGCCCACTCCCGAATTGCCGCCCGTAATGACGGCCGTTTTGCCTTGTAAACGATTCATAAATTTTTCCTCCGAAATTTTATTGATTGTCAAGCATATAACATTGTAGCACATTTGCGGACGCTTGTCAATACGGAGGAGTAAAATTTCACACAATTTTAAGAAATATCTTGCGGAGAATGCAAAAGCGTGATATAATGAGAGAACAGCGCGAAGAATGAAAAATCGGAGTTTGAGCGTAAGAAAACGCAGAAGGAGGACGGCTATGGGCGTGAGTAAAACGGATTTTGTCAGGGGACTGCAATGTCCGAAGATGCTTTGGCTGGACAGTCATCGGCCTGAGGAGAAAATTATTCCCGAAGAGGTGAGAATAAAGTTGGACGAAGGGAATGTATTCGGGGACGGAGCAATGGGCATTTTCGGGGAATATACCGAAACGACCTGTTACCGCGCGGACGGCAGATTGGACTACAAGGGAATGATAGAAAAAACGTCGGAATGTCTGAAAGACGGGACGCCCGTCATCTGCGAGGCGGCTTTTTCTTGGTACGGAAATTACTGCGCGGCGGATATTCTGAAAAAGACGGCGACGGGTTATGAGCTCTACGAAGTAAAAAACGCGCCCGCGGTACGGAAAGAATTTCTCATAGATCTCGGCTTTCAGAGCTTTCTGCTCAAAAAGTGCGGCGTGGCGATAGAAAAATGCTGTCTGATTTTACGCGGAGAGCGGGAGGGAGAATATCGGATAGAGGACGAGACCGACGCGGCAAGGCGCTTTGAACGGACGGCGGATAGAAAAATATGGACGTTTTCCAAATTGAAAAAGCAGTCGGAGGAGCCGTGCGTTTCCGTGGGAGAACAGTGCGACGAGCCGTATCGCTGTTGGTATTACGAGTATTGCCATGGGGAAAAGCGTTGATTTATTAAGAATAAAAAAATTTTTAAGTGTTTTGCAACGTTGCGGCGCTTCTTTTCGTCTATATAGGTGAAAGGAGGAAAAAAATATGAAGGGAAAATTTTGGATGGGTACAATTTTGGCCTGTGTTTTGGCTCTGGGTTCCTGCGGGGCGGTATCCAATAATGCCGGCTACGGCGGAGAAACGGGCGAGCCCGACGGTTTTCCGTCCGTCGAAGGGGATGTTGTCGACGGCGGGGACAGCGACGGGGAGCAGGATTTGGAAATTTCTCCCGCCCCCGGACAACTCACCGCGGGGGAATGGAACGATAACGAAAATTACGAATTTTTCCTCAGCCTTTTTGCAAAGGGCGGAACGGATATAGCCGTCGGGACGGAAGAAAATTCCAAGGAACAAAGTGCGGATTCGGTAGGGATTTCCGAGGGACAGGGCGCAGAATCGGCGCGCGCGGGAATTTTCTCCGAATATACGAACGAATGGGGATTATATACGCAAAATCGCGTGACAGTAGACGTTCGGGGGACAGACGGAAAGCCGTGCGCGGGCGCGACGGTGGAGCTTCGCTTCGATGCGGGAAAGACTTTGAAAACAAAGACGGACGCGCGCGGAACAGCGTATTTCTTTCCCGATACCGTCGCGCCTTATGAGATATTCGGCGGGTATGAGACACTCGTCCGGCTCGAACGCGGGGCGGAGGGGTATTCGCTCGACGAAACGAGCCGCTCGTTCTCCGCGCTCGATCTCTGTTTCATGATCGATACGACGGGGTCTATGGGAGACGAGCTTTCCTATCTGCAATCGGAGGTGAGCGACGTAATTTCGCGCGTACAAGCGGAATTTCCCGCCGCGGATATTCGTCTCGGATTGGTGTTCTATCGCGACCAAGGCGACGATTACGTAGTCAGAACGTTCGATTTTACGGGGGATATACAGGCGCAGCAGCGCTTCCTCGCCGCACAGAGCGCAAATGGCGGCGGAGATTATCCCGAAGCGGTTCACGAGGCATTCGGCGCGGCTTTGAAGCTCGGCTGGCGGGAGGAAAGCCGAAAAATTCTGGTACCCGTGCTGGACGCTCCGCCGCACGGAGAAAAAAACGAACAGGGAAATGCGATCGATATTGAAGCGGAGTTCGGAAAACTCGTCTATGAGGCGTCGCAATACGGGATTGCCGCAGTACCCGTCGCCGCCAGCGGAGCCGACACGCTGACGCAGTATTTAATGCGCTCTGCGGCGCTGATAACGGGCGGTACCTATGTATTTTTGACGGACGACAGCGGGATCGGAAATTCGCACGAAATGCCCGCCGTAGGGGAGTTTACCGTCGAATATCTCAATTCCTGTCTCGTCCGCGTAATCGGTGAATTGTACGACGGAATTCCCCGCGAACCCGTGGACTTCCGTCAGGAGACTCATTAAAGACTTGTCGAGGGATTTTTTTGTTTTGTTATTGACTTTTACCCCCTTTTTGTGCTATACTGTCAACGGAGTACAAAAATAGGAGAAAAGGAATATGAACGGAAAAGAAATGCAAAAGGGCGTAAAAGCACCCGTTGCGGCCGTCGTGCTCGGAGCGATCGCAATCGTGGTCCTTTTGTTGAGCATCGTCATTTATGACGGGAATTGGAATAGAGAAATGCTGTTCAATTTCGTGCGGCTTTGGAAAGCGGGGTTTTATATTAACGCCTTTTTTGCCCTTATTTCCGAGTTGTTATATTTTCTGTTTCTCGCGTCGCTCGTCGCCGCGCCTCTTTTGACAAGAAAATATTTTTGGGCGTGTACGATTCCCTTCGGACTGCGGATTGCATCGGCGTTATTTTCGATGATGGAAGAACTCCGCTCGTCGGAATATTTCGCGACGAGAGCGGAACTCATAATTCTTCTGCTGCTCGCCGGGATTCCCCTGCTACTTTTAAGTCTGGGCATCATAAAGGACAAAACCGTCGCAATCGCTTGCATGGCGGCTGCCGTCGGATTGCTTTTTATTTTCAGTATTTTCAGAATGGGTCCCTATATCCTCGACAGGACCGTCGATTTATCGGGCTTGCTCGGGTTTATTCTGGGCAGCGCGGAGTTGTTTGTGTTTCTTTCCGCCGTTCCGAAAAAGACCGAAGCGAAAGCGGACAGGACGGAGTACGCTCCTTGCGGCTCGGCGCAAAAATATAATCCTTATTCCCGAAAGAATCCCCCCGCGCCCGTTTCCGAACCCGTGAAGGAAGATGTAGAAACGCGGCTGCGGAAACTGAAAAAACTGAGGGAGGAGGATCTCATTACGGAGGAGGAATATTCCGCGAGACGGGAAGAAATACTGAAAGATCTTTGACGAAAAAATCAATGAAATGAAAGGCCTGCCGCATTATCGAAATGCGGCAGGCTTTTTGGGTATCGTTTGGGCGCCGTCCTATCTGTTTACGACGTCATACGCTTCGCCCCTCAAAAACGCGGCGAGATGCTCTTCTACGCGGCGGTGCAGGCGGAGCCGCGTCTCTCTCGGCTGCCATGCCACGTGCGGCGTGATATGGCAGTTTTTGGCCTGCAAAAGGGGATTTTCGCCGCGCGGCGGCTCGGAGGAGAGCACGTCGAGATACGCGCCCGCGATTCGACCTTCGTTCAGCGCCCTCGCGAGCGCGGCCTCATCGATCAGTCCGCCGCGCGCGGTATTGATGAGGATTGCGGTCGGCTTGCATAAGGACAGGGCGCGTTCGTCTACGATGTGCAGCGTCTCTGCGCTCTGCGGGCAGTGCAGGGAAAGAAAATCCGAACGCTCGAACAATTCGTCTTTGGTCACGTATTCGTAAGGGCAGCTCGGCCTCTGCGTGCGGGTATGTACGATGACGCGCATGCCCAATGCCGAAGCGACGCCCACCACTTTTGCGCCGATATGGCCGAGCCCGAAGATTCCGAGCGTTTTTCCGCTCACTTCGAGCATGGGGTAGTCGTAATAGGAAAATGCAGAACATTTTTCCCAATCCCCGCGCGCGACGGAGGCGGTATAATCGATAAGGCTTCCCGCGCCCGCCAAAAGCAGTGAAATCGTATGCTGAGCGACCGCGTCGGTAGAATAGTCGGGTGTGTTGGAAATTACGATTCCGCGCGCTTTCGCCGCGTCCAAATCGACGTTATTGAAGCCCGTGGAATATAATCCTATATATTTGAGACGGGGCAGGGCAGCGATGACTTTCGCGTTGAGGTCGGTCTTATTCGCGAGCAGCACGTCTGCGTCCGCGCAGTTTTCGATGACCTGTTCCGCCGTAAGGCAGGGATACAGCCGCAGTTCCCCGAAAGCTTTCAGGGAGGAAAAATCCACGTCTCCCGCAAAGGATACCGTGTCGGTGCCGATGAGACAAATGACCATAATTTACTCCTTTTGCGGCGGGTCGGGCCGCCGTCGAATAAATTTCCGAATTTGACGGAAATATTATAGCATACGGGCGGGGAAAGTTCAAACATTTCGGGCGGACAATCGGCAAATTCAGTAAAAAAACAAAAAAGGTTTACAAATGTCTTGACAGATGTAAAGAAAAGGCGTATAGTGTTAATGTTTCGGAAACAGTATCGACTGACAGCGAGAAGTCGGAACGCTCACGACAAAACCGAAAAATCAGAAAATTCAAGACAAAAGTCGAAAAAGAGGACGAAAAAAGATATGCCGGACGTGAAAAAAGAAGAAAGCGAAAAGATACCGTACGGGAAAGAAAACGAAACGTGCGCTGAGCTGAAAAGCAAGTACGACATCATCGTTGTCGGGGCAGGCGTCGCGGGCTTAAATGCGGCGTTGTTTCTGCCTCGGGACAAAGAAATTTTGTTGATTTCCAAAGAGAGCCCCCGCCACAGCGATTCCTATCTCGCGCAGGGCGGAATATGCGTTCTGAAATGGGACGGGGATTACGACGCTTATTTTCAGGACACGATGCGCGCGGGGCACTTTGAAAACAATCCCGATACGGTGGATTGCATGCTCCGTTCCTCGCGGGAGACGATCGCCGATCTGCTCTGCGCGGGCGTGCGGTTTTCGCGGGACGAGAAGGGGAATTTCCTCTATACCCGAGAGGGCGGGCATAGTAAAAACCGCATCATGTATCACGAGGACTGTACGGGCAAGGAAATCACCTCGGTTCTGTTCAGGCGGGTGAAGCGGCTGAAAAACGTACATATCCGCCCCTATACCGTATTGCTGGATATTCTCGCGGACGAAAAGAACAACGTCTGCACGGGCGCCGTGTTGAAAGACCGCGCGGCGGGGAAGATTTTTCCTGTGTCCGCAGATTACGTCGTTCTCGCCACGGGCGGAATCGGGGGATTGTTCCGTTTTTCCACCAATTACCGCAACCTCACGGGCGACGGCGTGGCGATTTGTTTAAGGCACGGCGTAAAGACGGAGCACGTCGATTATATTCAGATTCACCCCACCACCCTGTATACGAAAAAGCGGGGCAGGAGATTCCTCATTTCCGAATCGGTGCGCGGCGAAGGCGCCGTCCTTTTGGACGGGGACGGGAATCGGTTTACCGACGAGCTTCAACCCCGCGACGTGGTCACGGCGGCCATCTATAAGCAAATGGAGAAAGAGGGGAGCGAATTTGTGCGCCTCGATCTCCGCGTCATTCCCGAAAAGACAGTGCGGGAGCATTTCCCCGCTATCGTCAGAAGGTGCGCGGCGGAGGGTTACGACGTCTTTAAGGCGCCCATTCCCGTCGTGCCCGGTCAGCACTATTTTATGGGCGGAATCGCCAGCGACCTCGAAGGCAAAACGAGCATGCGGCGGCTGTTCGCCGTGGGCGAGACTTGCTACAACGGAGTGCACGGAAAAAATCGGCTCGCGTCCAATTCGCTCCTCGAAAGCCTCGTGTTCGCAAAGCGCGCCGCGCTGGCGATCTCCAATGCCTATTTCCCCCTGTCGGCGGAAGAAGAAAAAGAAGGTATGCAGGGCTTTGACGAAAGCAACTATAAGGACGAGCGAAGGCTCGCCGCGGAATATAAAAAATCTGTTCTTGGAGAAATCCAAAGACAAAAGAAAGAAACGGAGGCAAAAAAATCATGAATCCCATTACACAGACGTTACAGGCGGATAAACTCATTAAAATGGCTTTGGAGGAGGACATCACCAGCGAGGATGTTTCCACCAATGCGGTCATGCCCGAATACAGAAAGGGCAAGGTACAGCTTCTCTGCAAGCAGGACGGCGTAATCTGCGGCCTGAGCGTGTTTCTGCGCACCTTCCGTCTGCTCGACGAAGCGACGGGGGCGGAATTTTTCGTCTCCGACGGCGACGAGGTGAAAAGGGGACAGCTCCTTGCGGAGCTGACCGGCGATATTCGCGTTCTGCTGTCGGGCGAACGGGTGGCGCTCAATTATTTACAGCGCATGAGCGGTATTGCGACCTATACCCGTTCGGTAGCCAAATTGCTGGAAGGAAGCAAGACCAAATTGCTGGATACCCGCAAGACGACCCCCAACATGCGCATTTTTGAAAAGTATGCCGTGCGCGTGGGCGGGGGGAATAACCACCGCTATAACCTTTCGGACGGCGTTTTGCTCAAAGATAACCATATCGGGGCGGCGGGCGGAGTCGCGGCGGCCGTCAGGGCAGCGAAGGAATACGCGCCGTTCGTCCGCAAAATCGAAATCGAGGTCGAGACGCTGGAACAGCTGAAAGAGGCTTTGGACGCGGGCGCGGATATCGTCATGCTGGACAACATGTCACCCGAAAATATGGCGGAAGCCGTGAAAATGGCAAAGGGACGCGCGGAGACGGAATGTTCCGGCAACGTCACGAAAGAAAATATTTCTCGGCTCGTCAATCTGGGGGTAGATTATATTTCCAGCGGCGCGCTCACCCATTCGGCGCCCATTCTCGACGTGTCTTTGAAAAATCTGCATCCCGTGGATTGAATAAAAAAGGGGAGGAAAGGAAAATGACGACGGATAATATCGGCATCATGGCGCGGGAAAAGCGTCGGGAACGCATACTCGCCGCGCTGGGCGCGACGGCCGAACCGCAGAGCGCGGGCGCGCTCGGAGACCGCTTCGGCGTTTCGAGACAGGTCATCGTGCAGGACATCGCAGTGCTCAGGGCGGAGGGCGCGCCCATTGTCTCCACAAACCGAGGCTATATTCTGGCTTCGGGCAGACAGGCGTCGCGCGTCTTTAAGGTCTTTCACGGGGAGGACAGACTCAAAGAGGAGCTGGAACTCGTCGTGGACAGGGGCGGGGCGGTGAAAAACGTCATCGTCAGCCATCGGATTTACGGGCGGATAGAAGCGGAATTGAATATCTCCAACCGCGTGGAAGTCTCCGAGTTTCTTCGGAGTATCCAAGGCGGGACGAGCCGTCCCTTAATGGTGGTGACGGGCGGGTATCATTATCATACCGTGACGGCGGCAAGCGAGAACGATTTGGACGAAATAGAAACCGCGTTGAGAAAAAGCGGCTTTTTGGTGGATAAATAAAGAGGACAGGTATGGAAGTAACGGTATTTTCGGGCGAGTACGGGGATTCGGATGCGCTGAAAAAGGAACACGCGCTGGGGCTCTTCGTCTCGACGGGAGAGCATCGGATTTTATTCGATTTCGGAAATAAAACGGCGGCTAAAAACCTTCGGGCGCTCGATCTGTCGGCGGCGGAAGCGGATTTGGCGGTGCTTTCGCACGGCCATTCGGGCGCCGGCGGGGGACTGAAAGAGCTCGCGCCCGCGCTTCGCGGCATCAGGATTTACGCCCGCGAGTCGGCGTTCGACGCGCACTATTTCAAAAAATCCCGTTTGAGTTACAAGACCGTTTCCCTGCCGAAAAAATTGCCGCGGGAGGGATTTTCGTTCGTGAAAAGTTTTCTCAAAATCGATGACGAGCTTTCGATTATTTCCAATTTCAAACCGACGAAGAAGATTTTGGAGGAACCGCGCTATTTTGTGGACGGCGATCGCTTTTTCGAGCCGGATACCTTTTCCCATGAGCTCGCGCTGATCGTGTCGGACGAAGATTCGCTGACGCTGTTTGTCGGCGGGGCGCACGCGGGATTGATGCAGATCATCGAGCGCGCGGAAAAGACGTTTTCAAAGCAAGTCGGAAAAGTCGTAGGGGCGCTGGAACTTACGGACAAGAAGGGAAAGCCGCTGTACTCGGAAGAACGCACGCGGAATTTCGCCTTCGAGCTGGAAAAATTCACGCGTGCGGAATTCTATTTCGCGAGCGGCGTCGGAGATTCGGTTTTCGGTGTATTGCAGGAGGAGCTGGGGGAACGGATTCGCCGTCTGAACGTAGGGGAGACGCGACGGATATAAAAGAATTGACGGAGTGGAGAAAAAAGGGCGGAAGAATATGAGTGAAATAGAAAAATATAAAAAGGCGACCCGTATATTTAGAGTGGCGGGGCTGATTACGTTTCCCTTGATGTTTATTTATTATTTAATAATCGTATTGTCAAATCGGGAAGAGTTTAACGCAAAGTGTGCCGTCGCTGTCTCTGTATTTTTCGGAACGGTAGCGATTTTCGTTATGGTTGCTTTGATATTCGAGAGGAAGAGACGTTATCTGGTCGATAAATATTTCGGCAGAGTTTCCGCCGAGGATATCGAAAAAAGCAAAGAGCTGCTGAGCCGAATAAAAATTGTCGTCAAAGGCGGGGAGTATAGTTTTTTAGGCGAGGGAAAATTTGGCACAACAACGTTGAAAGGCTATTTGAATCAAATGGCAAAAGGACATAAAATATATAAAGGAGCGGCGGAATTTTATTTTGCTCTCCGACAGGCAATCGAGGAGGCGCCCGAAAGCGAAAGAGATTTGACGGAAAACAAGGAATTTAATGCGTATGTAAGAGAACTGGGGGAATTATTCGAGAAAAACGCAACGAGCGATATATGAAAAAACAATAAAACTATCCCGCTTTATTTCTTTTAAGGAATAAGGCGGGATAATTCTGAAAAAGTAAGGATTTTTTTGTTTTCGACAAAAGTCCCCTGAAAAATTTCCTTTTTGTTTGTTATAAATCGCGTTCGGCTTTCATAGATTAAAGCAGAACGATACCGAAAGGAAAAAGGAGATTTTTTTATGAACGAAGAAATCGAATATGCCGAAATGCTGGAAATTCCCGTTTCTACGGTCAATGTGGTCAAAAAAAAGAACCGTCGGATCCGCGGGAAAAATCAGCCGAGTCTCAAAGAGCGCCTCATTTCCCGCGTGAACGACAGAGTGGGGAATGACTCCTATGCGGAAGATAATAGCGCTTATTCCGCGCCCGCGTCCGCGCTGGAACAAAACCCGATATACGCTTCCGCGGAAAACGCGGCGATCGAGGGCGCCGCGCAGAATACGCCCGCGCCCGAATCGGAGGTCAACGCCTATGCTTACGCGGACGGCGGCGAACGCCTTGAAACCGTCCTGCTTTCGGACGAGGAGGGCGGCCCCGCGAAAAAGCACCGCGGCCGTTTTTTCTTCGGCCGCAAGGACGAGTCCGGACCTTTGGACGAAGATGGCGGCTTCGGGGACGACGGCGGCACGGGAGTAATAAAAACCAAAGCCGAACGCCGTTCGGGAATTTTCCTCACGGTGGAATTTGCGCTCGCCTGCGCGCTTTGCGGGACAATTTTCCTCACTAACGTCTTTATGCCCACGAGTGCGATCAATACGTTTTTCCGCAGCCTGATGCCCGCGGACGAGGAACAGGCCGACAACCGCATTTATTCCGACTTTACGCTGGCGAGCGTCGTCAGCGAGCTGTCCGACGCGGAAATTACCGTTTCTCCTGCGGGAGTGCTCTCCTTCACGGACGAATGTTGCGTCTATCCCGCGGTGGACGGAAAAGTTGCAGAAGTGACAAAGAACGCTTCGGGGACTTACGACGTAAAAATTTCGCATACGGACAGTTTTTACGGAATCATCAGCGGATTGGACTATGTATATTATACCGTCGGCGATAAAGTGTATTCCAATGTTCCCGTGGGCTTCTCGAAAGGCGAATCTGCCGTACAGGTGACGATGTATTCGGGCGACGAGCTTCTGAATTGCTATGCGGTGGACGACGAAAACTGCCTGACCTGGATAGAGAGCGAGAGCTGACGCGCGGCGTCTGAAAACGAAAGTGAATCTTTCGGAAACGGGCGCCCGCGAGCGTCCCGAAAAGCGCAAAAAGAAAAAATTCCGCCTCCCCCTTCGTCGGAACAGGCTGAAAATTCATCCGCTGTTTTTGTTGCTCGGAGTATATTACTGCTTTATCGGCGAACTGCCCATATTCCTTTTGAGTGCGCTCGTCGCGCTTCAACACGAATGTGCGCACGCCTTTGCTGCGGCAAAGCTCGGATATAAGCTCGACCGCGTGGTTCTGATGCCCTACGGCGCCGTCATAGACGGAGACTTGTCGGGCATCAGCTTCAAAGACGAGTTTTTTGTCGCCGTTTGGGGCCCCTTGTGCAATCTCTTTACGGCGGCGGGCTTCGCCGCGCTGTGGTGGTTCTGGCCCGATACCTATGCCTTTACCGATACGGCGTGTTTTATCTCTTTGGCAATCGGACTGATTAATTTTATTCCCGCCTACCCGCTGGACGGGGGCAGGGTATTGAAATGCGCTCTCAGAGCATGGATGAAGGAAAAAAGCGCGGAACGCATTTGCCGCGGCGTGACTTTGAGTGTGGCGGCGGGGCTTCTGACCGCGTTCGTCGTTCTCTGTGTCAGAAAATCCCCCAATTTTACGCTGCTCGCGTTTGTGCTCTTTCTCGTCGCGGGCGCGTTCGGGAATCCGAAAAACGCCGACGCCGCCTATCGGAAAATCAATTTTTCCTCCAAAGCGGCTTTCCGACGCGGCGTGGAAATCCGCCGCGTCGCCGTCGAGGAGACTTGCTCCTTAAAACGCGCCGTCGGGTTTATCGAGCGGGATAAATACCTGATTTTGGACGTCTACGACGAAAGGGAAAATTATCTCGGGGAAATCGGCCAAAACGAATTGGCGGAAATTTTCTCCCGCGCGGAAATATACGATTCTATCGGCGATTTTCTGTAAAGAGTTTTGCCGCGCCGTGAAAGGCCGATAGGTTCCGCAAACGGTTGTATCGCCGTAAACGATTGACAGGGTTCGTAAACGGCCATATCGTCGTGAAAGGCTGACAGGGTTCGTAAACGGCCATATCGTCGTGAAAGGCTGACAGGGTTCACAAAACAGTTATATTATCGTAAATGGCTGACGGGATTCTCAAACGGCCGTTTTACCGTAAAGGGACGATAGCTTTCATAAAGGCGGCGGCCGTAAAAATATACAAAAAACGCCGACGAATTTTCAAAACCCCCTTGCAAAAAGTTTCGTTATATGCTATACTATGGTTAAGCGGAATTTTCCGCGCCTCAACAGTGCAAGAAATTTGAAGGTTCGGATATATATACATGAAGAAGGAATGGTTTTTCGACCGCTACTGCGGTCAGCAGTTTGTCGCGCTCTTGGAGGACGGAAAGCTTGCGGAATTCGCTGCGGAAAAGGAAACGGGCGGCGAAATCGTAGGCAATATCTATAAAGGGCGCGTTATGAACGTGCTTTCCGGCATGCAGGCGGCGTTTATTTCCTGCGGCTTGGATCGCAACTGCTATCTGTCCACGGACGAAACGTACACCGATTATTCCAAATACGACGGCGCGCTCGGCGTTCCGAAAACCGGTCCCTTGGATTTGAAAGAAGGGGACGAAATTATCGTTCAGGTCACAAAGCCGCCGCGCGGAAATAAGGGCGCGAAGGTCACGACGCACCTTTCTTTCGTCGGAAAAAACCTTATTTTTCTTCCGAATACCGATTTTGTGGGCATTTCCCGAAAAATCGAGGACGAGGAGCTCCGTCAGAACCTCATTTTTACGGCGGATAAGATGCGGGAAAAGGACAGCGAGGGCTTTATCGTTCGCACGCAAGCTCCGTTTGTTACCCGAAGACAGCTCAAACGGGAAGCCGAATACCTCAAAAATCTCTACCGCGCCATGCGCGATTACGCCGCAAAAGCGCCCGTGGGCAGCGTCCTTTATAAGGATTTCGATTTGCCCGTCCGCATCATGCGCGACAGCATGGGCGACGACGTTACGGCCATGTACGTGGGGGACAAGGAATTGTACGAACGCCTTTTGTCCCTCGTCCGTTTGCGCGGAGATTTTCCCGAACGCAAACTCATTTTGTATACGGGCAAGCGCGCGATGATGCGGGAATACGGCATTTCTCCGTTGGTGTTTGCCGCAGCTCAGCCCATGGTCTCGCTGGAAAACGGCGCGTATCTCGTCATCGACCATACGGAAGCCATGACCGTGGTGGACGTGAACACGGGCAGTTTTATCGGAAATACAAGCCTCGAAGACACCGTTTTCAGCGTCAATCTGGCGGCGGCGCGGGAAATCGCGCGGCAGGTGCGCCTGCGGAATATCGGCGGCATCGTAGTGGTGGATTTCATCGATATGACGGAGGAGGCGCACAAAGAAGCTGTGACGGCGGAGCTGACGGCGTGCCTCGCCCGCGATAAGGCGAAATGCCACGTCCTGCCCATGAGCGAACTTTGCCTGACGCAGTTCACGCGCAAGCGGGTGGGCTTTGACGTGCTCTCGTACCTGGTCAAGCCCTGCGCGCATTGTCACAGCGTCGGTTATGTCCCCGAGGATATTTTCGTCGTCACCCGTATCCGAGCCGATATCCTCGATTGCTTTGCGAGCGGCTATCATTCCGCCGTCGTGGAGCTCAACGAAGGGATTTGCAGGCGCATTTTAAGCGAAGGTCTGTTGAAAACGGAAGCGGAAGGCGCTTGGCGGAATAAGCGGGTCTATCTGATTCCGCACAAGACTTTTCAGGACTTTCAGTATTCCGTGCGCGGCGATAATTCGGGCGTCCTTCACCTTCCCGATAAGGCGCAGATTCTTTATTGAAAAATATTTTTGCTTCTTCTTATCATTCGATATCGTTTTATGCAAAAGCCCCGCTCCGACGTCCGTCGGAGCGGGGCTTTCGTAAACTTCTGCCGAAAATTCAGAGCTTTTTGTAGCTTTTTACCGAATAAAACGGAAACGAAACAGGGCGATTTACGCCGCTTCTTCTTTCTCTTTGAAAATGACGTTCGTATCGCTGTCGAACGCACTTTCCGCAATTTCTTCCGCCGATGCGGGAAGCTCTATTTCTTTAAGCGCGGTACAACCCCAAAAAGCATTTTCGCCGATTGTCTTTAAGCCTTCCGATAAAGTCACTTCGGCAAGATTTTCGCATTTTGCGAACGCATTATCTCCGATTTCCGTGACGGGGGCGGGAATCGTCACGGAAACGAGAGTGGTACAGTTTATAAACGCCTTGTCGCCGATTTTCGTCACCGAACCGTCGTCGGGAATGACGGAGGTTTTACAGCCATACACCAAGATTTTTGTCGCCGTTTCGATAATGCAGTTTCCGTCGCTGTGGTATACGGGATTGCCCTCCTCGACGGAAAGGGCTTCCAAAGACGTACAGGAAACGAAAATATAATTTCCGATTTTCGTTACGCTCTTGGGAATGATAATACTTTTTAAGGACTGACACACTGCAAACGCATTGTTTCCGATTTCCGTTATGCTGTCGGGAATGGTAATACTTTTTAAGGACTGACACATTGCAAACGTAAAGTCTCCGATTTTCGTTACGCTCTTGGGAACGGTAATACTTTTTAAGGAGTGACATCTCATAAACGCATGGTTCCCGATTTCCGTTACGCTGTCGGGAATGGTCACGGAGACGAGCTTTTCGCACCACACAAATCCGTTATCCGCTATCCTTGCGACGGGCAGGCCGTTATACACGGCGGGAATGATGGCTTCGGTAATATCCTTCTTTCGGGCTTTGACTTGGTAAGCGGGAGAACCGTCCGCCAAAGTAAAACGGCTGAAAGTGAGGTTTTCGTCGTGCCCTCTGTGAATGGTGACGGTATCTTCAAAAGCGTATGCGTCGATTTGGATATCGTCGCCCTCGGGAAGCCAAACCTCCTCGATCGCGCAGCCCCTGAAAGCGTAAAATTCTATTTTTTCAAGGTCGGGAGCGTTGTCTGAAAAGGTTATGTATTTGAGCGCCGTACAGCCGGAGAACGCATTACTTCGGATTTCTCGGATTGATGTGGGGAAAACGACGTGCGTTAAAGCAGTGCTGAGGAATGCACTTTCTTCTATAATTTCCACGCTGCTTCCCAAGCTGACTTCGGCGAGATTTTCACTCCTATCGAACGCATGATACCCGATTTCCGTGACGGGGGCAGGAATGACGATGGACTCGACGGAGGATAAGAAAAACGCCCTCTCACCGATTTTTGTCACCGAGCCGTCGTCGGGAATGACGGAGGTTTTGCAACCATACACCAAGGTTTTTGTCGCCGTTTCGATAATGCAGTTTCCGTCGCTGTGGTATACGGGATTGCCCTCCTCGACGGAAAGAGCTTCCAAAGCCGTACAGTGAACGAAGAGAAGGCGTCCGATTTTCGTCACGCTCTTGGGAATGGTAAGACTTTTCAAGGACTGACATCTCATAAACGTACTGTGCCCGATTTCCGTTACGCTGTCGGGAATGGTCACGGAGACGAGCTTTGTGCAATTTGAAAATCCGTTATTATCGATTTTTGTAACGGAATCGGGAATGGTCACGGAAACGAGATTTTCGCAGAATGAAAATCCCTGACTCGCTATCATTGCGACGGGCAGACCGTTATAAAAAGAAGGAATGATTATTTCGGTAATAGTTTTCTTGTTCCGCGCGTTGACCTTATACGCTTCCGAACCGTCCTCCAAAGTAAAACGGCTGAAAAAGAGGTTTTCGTCCCCTTGCATGATATGGATCGTTACGCCGTCATCGAAGGCGTTTTCCGCAACCTCGGTTGCGTCCAAGGGAAGCCAGACCTCCTCGATTGCGCAGTCCGTGAAAGCAAAAGATTCTATTTTTTTCAAAGCGGGGGAATGGTCCGCAAAAGTTATGTATTTGAGCGCCGTGCAGCCGGAGAACGCATTACTTCGGATTTCTCGGACGGATTCGGGGAAAACGACGTGCGTTAAGGCGGTATCGCGGAAGGCGCTGTCCCCGATAACCTCCACGCGGTCTCCCAAGCTGACTTCGGCGAGATTTTCGCAGTTTGCAAACGCATAGCTTCCGATTTCCGTGACAGTATCGGGAATGACGACGGACTCGATTCCCGAAGCGAAAAACGCGCTCTCGCCGATTTTTTCGACGGTATCGGGAATATCGATCGCTGCTAAATTGGAGCAGTTCGCAAACGCGGAGTTCGCAATTTCCGTAACGCGGGTGCTCGCATATTCGGAGGGGATAACGACGCTCGTTATCGTCGGTTTAAGGTCGTCGGCGAGAGCGACCGCGTATGTACCCTTTTCGGTCGGCGTAAACACAAACATGTTTTCCACGTCGATTTCTCCGCACACCGTACAGACGCAGTTTTCGTAACGATGTCCCTTTGCCTCTAATGCTTGCAGCTTCATGACTCCGCATTGTTCGCAAACGCGGAGCGCCTGCCCGTCCTCCGTACAGGTGGGCTCGGATAAAACGAATCCGTCGCCCCAAACATGCCCCGTCGATTTTGAAAAGTCGTATTCCGTGTCCCCGCAGATTTCGCAGCGCCGCGTCCTGACTCCGAGCGAAGTACAGTTCGGCTCCGCGATAATCATCCATTCGGAGTATCGATGCGGGCAGTCTAAATCCAGCGTGACGGAGGTCCCGTCCGTGAACGCGATGACGAGTTCACCTTTTTGGTTGACGGACACCTCGCGGATTCCCCGTCCGTCCATGCCATCTTTACCGTCCGCGCCGTCCTTACCGTCTATGCCGTCTTTACCGTCCACGCCGTCTTGCCCGTCCTTGCCGCTGATCATTTGGATAAATTCTTCCAGCGAGCCGGCATATCCGAGCTCGGACGCTTTTTCATAAGCGGCTTCGACGGTGTAGACGTCTCCCCATTGCGGGGCGCTGCTGTCGGCGGGCGCCGATATGTCGGATGAGCTCGTCTGACCGCTCGGACTTTGACTGTCCGTCGGGTCGGTTTTACACGCCGCAAGGCCGAGCGCGCACGCCGCCGCGGCTAACGTTGTCAACAACGCGGTTAAAATTTTTCTTCTCATGTTCCCTCCTTCGGCGTTTAAGAGCGCCTTTCTATTATCCCTATTATATCACAAACGGAGGAAATGTCAACCATTTTAGTATATTTTTGCATAAAATGGGGGTGGGATGAATTTTTATTTGAGGTTTTTAGAAATTTTATGTATTTTTATAAATATTGAAAAATTATAAAAAGAAAAGCTCCCCCGCGGGAGCGGAGGAGGAAACATTTTCAAAGGAAGGTTTTGAGTTTTTCTTCAAAACCTTCTTCGAGCTCGATGAGTTGTTCGAGGAGAGAGATGATTTCGGGGTCGTCGTTTTCGGGTTTTTCGCTGAGGGTAGTTTTGAGGGAGGTGATCCCCATGACGGTGCCTTGAATCATCATTTCCGCGATATGGGCGCGGGAGTTATCGGTGAGGGTATTCATTTTGATAGAGCCCCACATCATAGCTTTTTTCATGGGATTGGGCTCTTTGAGTTCGAGCGCCTTATCCCGTGCGAGACAGGCGGCTTTGCCGCAGATTTTTTCGTATTCTTCATGCTGGCGCATGATTTCGGTTTTGAGTTCTTCGTCCTCGACCTCGGGCAGAATGTCGGAAATGGATTCGAGGGCGAGCTGACAGTTTCTGTAAATTTCCGCTAAAATTTCTTCGCTCTTTTTTATTTCCATAGAAAAGTCTCCTTTTCCATAAGTTTTTGCTTTTTCTCGTGAAATATGCGAAAAAAAGAGAAAAACGCTTGACTTATGCTTTGGGTGTGTGATATAGTATAAAACGAGCCGACAGAAACGGGCTTTTTTAAGCGTCGCCAAAAAATTCGGAAAGGCGGCCGCCTCGGGTTCTTCGAGACTGGAAAGAGGAGGTAAAATCATGTACGCTATCATCGAGAACGGAAACAAACAGTATAAGGTGGCGGAGGGAGATGTCGTCCGTGTCGAAAAACTTTCGGCAAAAGAGGGCGAAAGCGTTTCCTTCAACACGCTGATGGTTTCCGACGGAAACGGTATCAGAACGGGCGCGGAAGCAGCCGCAGTCAAGGTCACCGCTACGGTCGTCAAGCAGGACAAGGCTAAGAAGATTATCGTCTTTAAGTACAAGCCCAAGAAGAACGAGCGTAAGAAGCAGGGCCACAGACAGCCCTTCACCGCAGTCAAAATCGAAAAAATCGAGCTTTGAGCTGCAAGGCTTCCGCGGGGAATCGCGGGAGAAAAATCTGAAAAAAGGAGAAATAAAAATGATTTTCATCAGTTTATTCGCTCATAAAAAAGGTACCGGTTCTTCCCATAACGGGAGAGACAGCGAAGCCAAAAGACTCGGACCCAAGTGCGGCGACGGTCAAACCGTTCTCGCGGGAAATATTCTCGTCCGTCAGAGAGGGACGAAGTTCCACCCGGGTACCAACGTAGGCATCGGCAGTGACGACACGCTCTTCGCGCTGGTGGACGGCGTCGTTCGGTATGAAAGATGGGGCAAGGACAGAAAGAAGGTCAGCGTTTATCCCGTCGCGGATACAGCCGCTGCCGAATAATTTCAAGAAAAAAGAAGGCCCGACGCATAAGCGTCGGGCCTTTTGTTTTTTGTATTAAAGGGACGAAACAGAAAAAAGCGAAGTCCTTCAAAAACCGCCGATAATGCCGGCGGAGCCGGTTTGATCTGATTTTTTATAACCAAAAGATTACAAACTGTTTTTGTAATCCGTTCCCCAATCGAACATAGCGTCGAGGATGGGCTTTAATGTCTTTCCGAGTTCGGACAAAGAATATACGACGCGCGGAGGGACTTCTGCAAATACTTCGCGTTCAATGAGTCCGTCGCTTTCCAGCGTACGCAGGTTGTCCGTCAGCACCTTTTTGCTGATGCCGGGGATAGTCTTGGGAAAATCGGTGAACCGCTGTGCTCCGTTGTATATGAGGTTGCGTAAAATCAAAAGTTTCCATTTGTTGCCGATAAGCTGTACGGTCGTTGCCACGGGACATTCGGGTAATTCTTCTTTTGTCAGCATGATATACGCTCCTTTTTTCTTTAATTATAGCAAAACCGCCTGAAAAAGTCAATAGTTCAAAAAGGGAACCAAGTAACAAATCTATTATCCGATAATTAAAAAGTAACTTCCGAGAAAAATTTTTTAATGTTTGATATACTGTACCCGTAATCAGAAAAGTTACGAAAACAAAAATTTTTTCGGAGGTTTTTATTATGAAAAAAGTAGCTGTCATTTGTGCGGCAGGCAAGCAGGGGAAGCTGTTGGTAAACGAGGCGGTTTCCCGCGGATATGAAGTAACGGGCTTTGTGCGCGGGAGCGGTAAGGTTGAAAACGCCAAGGCAAAGACAGTCGTCAAAGACCTGTTCGATCTGACGCGCGAAGATCTCATCAAGTTCGATGTCGTTATCGACGCATTTGGCGCATGGACTTCCGAAACGCTTCCTCTCCACAAGACGTCGCTCAAACACCTTTGTGATATTTTGAGCGGAACGAAAGTTCGTCTGCTTATCGTGGGCGGTGCAGGAAGCCTATATGTCAATTCCGAACACACCGTACAGGTCAAGGATTTGGAAAGCTTCCCCGACATGTTCAAGCCGTTGGCAAACAATATGGGCGAGGCACTTGCCGAGCTTCGCGGCCGCTCCGACGTGCAGTGGACATATCTCTCTCCCGCGGGAGACTTTGTTGCGGACGGCGAAAGAACAGGCGAATACCTCCTCGGAAGCGAGGAATATTTCGTCAATGAAAAGGGCGAGAGCCGCATCAGCTATGCCGATTACGCCATCGCCATGATCGACGAGATCGAAAAAGCGAATAACATTCAGAAGCGTTTTTCCGTCATCGGGAAGTAAGGCTTAAAAGCGTGTTGATCCGGCGGAAAACTCGCCGAATACCGAAATGACAAGGTGGAGAGTGCCGACCAAGCGACGTGGCGGAACCGGAACGGTAAGCTTCGATTTACCGTTTCTGTTACTCTGGTTGCCGCGTTATGCGTCGGACTTGTCGCTTGCAACGCGGAAAAGGCTATTGCCGTGATCGAAGCATTTGCATCCGGTGATACCCAATCTGTAATCGAGTACATGGCAGGGGTTTCTATTCGGCACAGTTCCGATTATGGGAGGGCAGGGACGCTTCTATTTCCTCCATTGAAGGGCTTATCTTGCCGTAGAGCCCGCAAAGTTGTATGGATATAGAAAAGCTTCCTGCCTCTATCAGGCAGGAACATTGTCTGCGTTGCGGGAATTGTTATGATGTCTGTCCCGCAGGAACCGTAGAAAGGAGATAAAGTTATGACACAAAATTCTCGACAGATTGATATAAGTTCTCTCTGCTGAGCGTGGCGAAGATGTTTTATCCCTTTCGGAAGAACAAAAGCCAGACTTTTTCCGCGCGTTCTGCAATGTACGCCCACTTATGCCCGTAACGGAAGAATTTTTGCGCTTGCAAGACGAAATATCTCTCGCAAAGGACAAAAGAACGTGGTATTGTCGAGGTGAACAAATTGGATTATTATGGCGGTATCGCGCTTTGGCGGGGCGACATCACGCGACTGAATACAGATGCTATCGTCGACGCTTGCAATTCGGTTCTCCTCGGCTGTTTTTATCCGCTTCTTTTCTGAGAGGTATGGCGAAGACAACATTCTTTCGATCAAGATTGATAAAAAACCGCCCGTTCGATTAATTCGAACGGGCGGTTTTTTCATGGTTAATATCCCTTGTTCTTCGGACAATAAATACTTTAATGAAAAAATGAAATTTCTATTTAGAATTAAAGTTTGTGAATGTGTATTGTTTAGAGCTTTTCTAAATATAAAGGATTGACAAATTAAGAAATTTCAGTTATACTATTAAAGCCCGAAGAACGGAGAAGGAATATGAACGAAGAATTTTACGAAACTTATACGGATAATAATTATTATTTTAATTTTCATTCGGCAAAAAATAATCTTATGCCTGCACATTACCACGGAAGTACCGAAATTATCTTTGTAAAGAAAGGGCGCGTCAAGGTAATCGTCAGCGGCAAAGAACGTATTTTGACGGCAAAAGAGATTGCAGTTTTTAATCGTTTTGATGTACATTGTATTTGCGGGGAGGAATTTTCCGATTTATATGTTCTAGTGTTTAATGAAATGTTTTATCCGAAATTCGCTCGCGGCCGGGTTTTGGAGAATTTTCTTTCCGTCGGGGAAAACACGGAAAATATTTTTTCTCTTTTGGACTATTTTTATCGTTTACGGGAGAACTCCACCCGTATGATGCAAGCAGGATTTATCGAATTATTGTTGGGGATTTTATATAATTCCTATTCTACTCATGAGAAAGACGACAACGGCACTGATTACTATATTCAAATTCTTATGTATATAAATAAAAATTGCTCGGAATCATTGACGCTTGAAAGCATAGCTTCACATTTCGGATATACAAAACATTATTTTTCCATGCTGTTCAATAAGTTTACAGGCATGCATCTGAGAGATTATATCAATCGCCTTCGGGTAGAACGTGTAATCGCTTATAAAAAAGAACACCCCGACGAACCGATTTCTCGTGCGGCTTTTTCTTGTGGATTCAATAGTCTCAATACGTATTATCGGGCTTTGAAAAATATTGAGAAAGACAGCATAAGATTTAGTAACTTTTGAAAAAACAGATAAATAGATTTCTTTTTTCAAAATAAGAAAAAAGGCGGGCAGCCCCTTGAAATGGGATGGCCCGCCTTTTTTAGCATTGGAAAATAAAAGGAAAAACAGGAAATATTTTTCTCTCTGTTTTTTATGATATCGTAACTTTTGACAATATATCCGTAACTTTTCGGATTGACGGGGGGGGGGTAATATTATATAATAGAAACATGATTGGAATATCGAAAAACGAAAGAATTTTATTTGACGGGGATTCCATTACAGACGCTTTGCGCGACCGCAAAGAAAAATATTCTTTGGCGGGTTATTCGGCGCTTATTGCAGAACGTCTCAATTTCCTGTACCCTTTTTTGAATATCGAATGTTATAACCGCGGAGTAGGGGGAAATACTTCCGGTGAACTTTTGAACAGGCTTTCGGGGGAGTTGGAGGAAATAAAACCGACGTTTTTTTCGTTATTGATTGGCGTCAATGATACTTGGCGGCGGTTTGATTCAGGGAAAATAATTTCTGAAAAGGAATACGCGGAAAACATCGAAAAAATTTTATGTATGGTTGAACGATATACACAGAAAATTATCGTACTAGAACCTTTTTTGCTCGACGTAGATCCCGAAAAACGCCTTTTCCGCGAAGATTTATATCCGAAAATTTTCCGTTTGAGGGAAATTGCGCGCAGGCATCGGGTAGAATTTATTCCTCTGGACGGAATATTTGCAGAAGCCTGTTGTCGGGCTTCCGCAAAGGAATATTCTTACGACGGAATACATCCTACAAACGCGGGACATGCGTTGATTGCGGAGGAATGGCTCCGCAGAGTATATGCGGCAAATAATTTTTAGGAGTAAAAGATATGGTTACAAAAAAAAGAGCAGTTGCATTGATAGGGGCGTGTTTTTTTGCGATTTTTGGACTCTCTGCCTGTGCGGAACAATATCGTACTTCCGATTCTCGGGACGAAGAAGTTGACGAGACGAAGACGCAGTTGTATGTACAGAATTTTGACGGTGGATTCGGCAGCGATTGGTTGTATGCATTGGCGGAGCGTTTCGAGGAATTTTATCGCGATGAATCCTTTGAGGAGGGAAAGACCGGTATTCAGATACATATTTCCAAAGCAAAAACGGACGGCATGTCTTTACTTGCGGATTTGGACGCGACTTCTGCCGAAGTGTTTTTTAACGAGAGCGTCTATTATTATGATTATCTGGCTCAGGATAAACTACTTGATATCACCGACATCATGACGGAGAACTTGTCGGAATTCGGAGAAGAAGGCACGATAGAAGGCAAGATGACGGACGAGCAAAAGGCATATTATCAATCGGATAAAAAATATTACGGGATTCCGCATTATGCAGGGTATAACGGAATTGTTTACGATAAGGATTTGTTTGATTTGTATAACCTCTATTTCAAAAATGTCCCGGGTAAGAGCGTCTTAATCGATTCGGAGACGGATGAAAAAAGCGCTGGTCCCGATGGGAAATTAGGAACTTCGGATGACGGATTTCCCGCGACCTATGAAGAATTTTTTCAACTTTGCGACGCAATGATAGAAATGGGAATCACTCCTTTTGTCTGGGCGGGGCAGTATTATGATACTTATGTGGAAAAGGTCATGTACGCCCTCTGCGTCGATTGTGAAGGCTTGGAACAAACAATGCTCAATTATACTTTCGGGGGCGCGGAAGGAGGGACTGCAACGAATCTCATCGGAGAAGTAAACGAAAACGACGGGTATGAAAAATTAGCGCCTTTGAAAATCACGACGGAAAACGCATATAATCTTTGGCGCAGCGAAGGAAAATATTTGTCTATGAAGTTTTTTGAAAGGGTCGTCAAAAATAAAGATTACTATACGAAGAACGTATTTTCCCCCGCGCATTTATATACAGAAGCCCAGAAAGATTTTATCGAATCCCGTGCGGAAGGAGAACCCATCGCCATGATTTTGGAAGGTTGCTGGTGGGAAAATGAAGCCAAGAGCGTTATTCAGGAGTGCGGTGACAGAAACGGGGAAGAATATGCACCCGAAAATCGTCATTTCGGCATGATGCCCTTCCCGAAAGCGTCCCAAGAAGACGTAGGGGAAAAGAGTACGATTGTAGATACGCATTATTCGCTCGGGTTTATCAAGAAATCAATTGACCCTTCCAAGATTAAAGCTGCAAAAAAGTTCTTAAAATTCGCCTGTACGAATCAATCCCTCAATGAATTTACTGTCTATACAAATACGGTAAAGGCGTTGAAATATACAATGACAGAGGAAAATCTCGACAAATTGACGTATTTCGGAAAATCAGTATATGAACTTCATAATAGCTCGGATATCGTTTATCCTTATTCTCCCGAAAAAGTTTATTTGGATAATCAGTCGAGGCTTTCGGTGCATAATTCCTATTATAGTATCGTAAATGGCGGAGAAAAAGCTCGTCCCATTACATATATGCGGGAGAACGTCAATAACGGAGCGGAGGAATATTTCAACGGCATGTATGTCTATCAGTTGCGGAATTGGGAAAACGTATACGGGAGATATTACGATTGATGGCGGCGCGCGGCACGGGAGCAGCAAAGAAGAGAGAGCTTATTTTCTATATTCTCATGATTGCTTTACCCGTTTTACAATTTTGTATTTTTTATATAGGAGTCAACTTTAATTCTATTTTATTGGCATTCAAATCCTATGACCGCGACGGAAATGCTTTTCATTTTGTCGGTTTTGAAAATTTTATTTATCAGTTCAAAGAATTTTCGCTTTCGTCTACGTTAAGGGGGTCGGTGGTAAATTCATTGAAAGTTTGGGCTATGACTACGATTGTTTCTCTGCCGTGTGCCCTGATGTTCTCCTTTTTTATCTATCAGAAAATGCCATTATCCGGTTTTTTCAAGTGTATTCTTTTCCTGCCGGCAATTATTCCCGGCATGGTTACTATTATCATTTATATGTATTTTGTCGAACGCGCGATTCCCACCTTTTGGGAAGGTATATTCGGCAAAGATATCGAAGGACTTTTACAAAATCCGTCCACGCAATATGCAACCATTTTTTTCTATAACGTATTTCTTTCCTTCGGAGGCAATATGCTTCTTTTGCTCGGCGGTATGAATACGGTAGACCAATCGGTGCGCGAGGCTGCGCAACTGGACGGTGCAAGCGGATTTAGGGAATTTTATCACGTCGTTTTTCCCAAAGTATGGTCGACGTTGACAACCTTTCTTGTATTGGGGATTGCGGGAATATTTTCCAATCAATTCAGTCTGTACAGTTTTTACGGTATCGCCGCCTCCGAACGTCTAGCGACGATGGGCTATCTACTGTACGCTCGTACGTCGATTGCAACGATTGCCGAATATCCCGCTTTGGCTTGTCTCGGGGTATTGCTTACGGTTATTATCGTACCCGTCACACTCGGCGCAAAAGCTTTGTTGGAAAAGATTGGTCCGAAAGAATAGGGGGAAAGAAAGGTGAGAGAAAAAATAAAAATTAAAAAAGTTTGGACTCCTCTTTCCTGCATAATTTTCGGACTTTTAATTATCTATGCGATTCTCCTGTTTCTGCCCGTATTTTGGAGCATAATCAGTTCGGTAAAGAGCGATTATGATTTTCGGCACAATATGTTCGGGCTGCCTGAAAAATGGATGTTCGATAATTACCCTCATGCCTTTTTCGGATTTTTCGTCGAGGTACAGTCGGGAAAAGAACTGGGCAAGGTATACATGACGGAACAATTTTTCAATTCTTTTCTATATGCGGGCGGTTGCGCCTTGGCTGCTACCTATGTCCCTTGCCATGTGGGATATTTGACGGCAAAATATCGATATAAATTTTCAAAAATTCTCACTTCGGTCGTCATTGTCTGCATCGCTTTGCCCATTGTCGGCGCCTTGCCGTCTGAAATTCAGATGGCTCGCATGCTGGGGTTATATGACAATATTTGGGGAATGTGGATATTGAAGGCAAACTTTCTCAGCATGTACCTGCTGATTTTTCAGGGGATTTTCCGAGACGTGCCCGTAGATTTTTCCGAGGCGGCAAAAATTGACGGAGCCTCAAATCTTCGCGTCTATCTGCAAATTATGTTACCGTTGGTCGCAAAGACCTTTCTGACGGTATTTTTATTGAATTTTATCGCTTTTTGGAACGATTATCAGACGCCGCTCGTCTTTATGCCTAACCGTCCCACTGTGGCATACGGATTGTACGAATTTAACCGCCGCACGGATATAGAGTTCAGTTCTGTTCCGTTAAAAATTGCCGGTTCTGTTTTGGTTATGTTCCCGGTGCTCGTAATCTTTCTCGTCTTTCAGAAAAAGATAATGGGAAATATCGCTATGGGAGGATTAAAGGGATGAACGATATTAAAAAGGAAGGGATTTTATTATGAAAAGGCGCGGATTACCGGTTTTGGCTGCCGCGGTCGTTTCGTTCTCGTGTCTGTGCGGAGGAATAAAGGCGCTTTCGGGAAATGCAGGGTACAGTTTATCTGATTGGAATGAAAAAGAACGCTATTTCGTCGGTGAAGAATTAGATGTGGGAAATTTGAAAATTACTTCGTCGGGAAAGGAATATTCCTGCGATAAATTCCTCTTGTATCCGAACGGGCAGACGCTTCGTGCCGATTCATTTGTTTTGAACGAGGCGGGGCAATACACTTTGAAACTTCAAACGGAAATAGACGGTCGGCAGGCAGTGGTTAAAGAGACATTTGCCGCATACCTGCCTTGGTGTTCTTTTGACGGAACGGCGTCCTCAGCCACTCTCACGGAAGAGGGATACAGAATAGAACTGGCGGACGGAGACAGCGTCACGTTCAACGAGGTTTTGAACCTCCGTTCTGTGACGGAGGAAGATGAAATCTTTAAGGCAAGTATTCTTCCTTCTGTCGCAGGCGAAGCGGATTTCAATGTCCTCGATATTACTTTTACCGATGTGGAGAATGAAGATAGTACTCTGCGCGTTCGGTTGAGAGGATATGATTGGGGTACATACGCCCTTGCGGGTGCGACCTATCAGCCTTTAACGGGATATGAGCCCGAATGGGATCGCCTGCATAAGGATAACGAATGGGGAGCTTTCAGCAATCAAGTAAATTTTTACGGAATTGTCGGAACGTCGTCTACCTTTGATATTCGCTTGAACTCCGAAAGCAAGGAAGTTTACTTCACGCCTTCTGCCTGTATAGCGGACCTTGACGACCCGCGCCAATTTTCTAATATCTGGGAAGGGTTTTCCAGCGGCAAAGTAAGAATCAGCATAACGGCGTCGGAATACGAAAAATCGCGCGCTTCTTTCGTCGTACATTCCCTTGGCGGTGAAAAGCCAGATTCGGATATTTGTGAAGATACGCAAGCGCCCCAAATATTCGTCGATGCAGACATGGATAGTCTACCTCCGGCGGAAGTAGGAACTCCGTATAGATTGTTTGGCGCTTCGGCTGTGGACGATTGGGACGGTTCGACAAAAGTAGATGTAAAGGTATGGAAAAATTATTATGGTCTAAATCGCTGTAATATCGACATAATCGACGGCTCGTTTGTTCCCGAGGCGACGGGGGAATATCAGCTCGTTTACACGGCGGAGGACAAAGCGGGAAATATTTCGCGAGAAATTGTTACCGTGTATGCGGAAAACGAGGTCGTCCCGCCCGTCTTGACAATAGAGGGGAGTATTCCCGATAGAGGGGTATTGGGCCAAGCCGTCCCTTTGGCTGAGTGTTCGGTTTCAGGCGGCAGCGGACAATCGGTCGTGCAGGTAAAAGTATTTTTTGAAGGGGAAGAAATTCCTCTCGAAGAAGGAGTTTTTCTTCCCGAATATGAAGGGGAATATATTGTCGAATATACCGCAAAGGATTATCTGGGAAAAACGGATATTCACAAATTTTCTTTTTTTGCCGAGCGTACCGAAAATGCGGTTCTTACCGAAATTCCCACTTTTCCGAAATACATGATTCGCGGTAAGGTCTATACACTTCCCGATGCTTTCGTCGTAGACTATTCTACCGGAGCTCCCGTGACGGGGACTTGTGAGCTCTATTTGAAAACGGACTCGGGAGAAAAGAGAGTGACGGGTGGGCAAATAAAAGCGTCTTTTCCCGCAGGGGAGACGACGTTTATCTATAAGTATAAAGACCAAATTATTTTAACGGAAACCGTTTGCGTAAAAGATGTCGGAGAACAGGGAAATTTGAACTTGGCAGAATATTTTTCCGCCGACAGGGGAGTGAGCGCCGAGGCGACGGATGAAGGAATCCTATTGACGATAAATAGTGTTTCCACGGCGGCGGGGGCAGAATTTATTCGGGAAATACTTTCGGAGGATTTATCCGTGCGTTTTTCGATAAATCCCGCCCGCGCGGAATATGAAGGAGTGGATTTAGTCCTTACCGATTCGCAAAATGAAGATTTATCCGTGAGGGTTTCATGGCGAAGAAATGGGAAAGGTGTGTCATTCTATCTCAATGGAGAATATAAATCCCGTTTGCTCGGTTTCGGCTTCGGGGAAGACAGCGCTGAAAATGATTTTACTCTGTCCATGGAAAACGGTATGCTTTCTCCATATTCAGACGTAAATGTGAAAATTACCGATTATGAAAACGGAAAGACTTTTGAGGGTTTTCCTTCCTCCCGAGTTTATCTTCGTTTGGAATGGATAGGTGTCAAAGGAGATTGTACTCTGAATATCCGTAATATCAACGGTCAGACCTTTAATTCTTCCAAATCGGATAGAATGAGACCGCAAATTGTTCTCTATGGCGATTACGGCGGAGAAATCCCCTATGGAGAGACCGTTACAACGGCGCTTGCAGATGCCGCGGACGTTTTAGACCCCGAGCTTACCTTCACGATCAGCGTATTGCGTCCGGATAAAAAAACGTACGCTGTATCGACTTCCGGAAAGGAGTTGAAAGACGTCTCTCCTTATGAGGCACATGCTTTCGTCGTAAATGAATACGGGCAGTTTATCGTACGGTATACCGCTGCGGACAGCAATAGCGGGCAGTCCGCCGTGCGGTCGTATGTAGTTCTCTGTGAGGATAAAACGCCTCCGCAAGTCCGATTTGAAGGCGAGGGGGAAATTTGTACGGTGGGAGCTTCGATCCCCTTGCCCGCGTTATATGTGGACGAGGATGTTGCGGGATATTACTTGTTTTTAACAGCTCCTTCGGGAAGAATTATTCTGCTGGATGAGGAGAACGATGGATTTATCGTTTCGGAAAAGGGCATTTGGAGCTTAGTCTGCATAGCTTACGATGACACGGGAAATCAAGGAATGGCAACGTATCGGGTAGAGGCGGTGGAAGAATGAAGAAAAAATGGTTTCGGAATATGGCAGTATGGCTGAGCATAGGATTGTCCGCGTTCTCTTTTACAGGGTGTGGGGATTCCGCTTCCGACAGTGGGAACAGCGCTTCCGGCAATTTGAAAAATCCCGCGGAAATTTCTTCGGAAACGTCCTTTGAAGGAATTCACGAGATTGAAATAAATGTTACGGATAAAAAAATTTCGGAAAACGGACGGGCAAATTATTGTATCCTCCTTCCGAACGATTACGGAGAATCGGGATATTTATGGGACGCGGCGGCAGATTTGAGATTGCTTCTCAATGAGGCATCGGGGGCGGATTTTGAAATCGTGACGGATTCCCGTCTGCCGAGCGGAGAGAAATATATCTCTTTGGGCAACACGCTTCGAGCGGCGGAAGTTTCCGTCGAGGCGGAGCCCGATATTCTTGGGGAAAATGGTTATCGGATAGTCACGCAAGGGGAGAATGTGTATATTGTCGGCGGCGGGGACATGGGGACGTTAAACGGCGTATACGGCTTTTTGAAAGAAACGGTAGATTACGGCGTTTATGCTGCCGATGAGGTATATCTTCGGAAAGGGGACATTCCGCTGTTGGATTTCGACGTGATTGATGTTCCGGACATCGAATATCGAATCGGAGATGTGAGTACCCGTATCGACGGGGATGAATTATACCGCAGGCGTCTGCGTTATAATTGTAACGATGACGTATTTATGTATGTCAACGGTACTTTGTATCATAACAGCCTGTATTATTTCGAGGAGTATTTGGATAAGGAAGAATGTAAAGATTGGTTTTCCACGGGAAAGACGCAGCTTTGTTATACGGCGCACGGAAAAGCGGAAGAACGGCAAAAAATGCTTGAAATCGCAGCCGACCAAATTGTAGAGACCGCGAAAATGAGCGGAGCACATACGGTGACTTTTCAACAGAGTGACGGGGATACCTGGTGCGATTGTTCTTTCTGTTCTTCGGAAAAGGAAAAATACGGTACCGACGCGGCTGTCGCGGTAAAATTTATAAACGAGCTTTCCGACCTTCTCGCTATAAAAATGAGGGAGGCAGGTATGGGAGAACGGACGGTAAATATTAGTTTCTTCGCTTACATGCGCACGGAAAAAGCGCCGGCTGTAAAGGGCTCGGACGGGAGCTGGCGGCCAATCGACGAGAGTGTTCGTTGCCGTGAAAATGTTTCTGTCTTTTACGCGCCTATCAATGCCGATTACGGGAAACCGTTTTCAAGGGAAACCAATTCTTCGGAATATGAAAACCTTTTGGCGTGGAAAGCGATTTGTAAAACGTGTTATGTCTGGCTCTACCAGACAAACTTTTCTCACTATCTGTATCCTTATAACTCTCTGCCGACTATGTCGGAGCGGTATAAGTTTATAGCCTCATGCGGAGCTGAATTCCTTTTCGACCAGAATCAGTGGGACCAGAAGGTCAAAACGGGTTTCCATCGCCTGAAAGCATGGATGGGTGCAGAGCTTGCCTGGAATGTCAATGCGGATTATAATGCGCTTTTAGACGAGTATTTTACCCGATATTTTTATGACGCGGCGGTACCCATGCGCGCTTTATTCGACGGAATAACATACCACATGGAGCGGTTGGCTTCGGAGGGCATGGAAGGCGGAATTTACTATTCTGTCAATCAGGCTCGGTTTTTTGATAAGGCGCTTTTGGACGGCTGGATGAGCTATATAGATGAGGCTTATAAAAAGATCGAACACTATCGTTCGAGTAATTCGGAATTGTATAAAAAGCTGGAATCGAGGATTTGTATAGAGAGCCTCGGTATCCGTTATATGCGGTTGGAGTTATACGGTAGTCGGTTTAGTCCGGCGTCACTTGCAAAAGAGCAAAACTCGTTTCGCATGGATTGCCTGAAAATGGGTGTGGAAATGTTGTCCGAACAAGTGAGCCTGTCTACGGTTTACGAGGCGTGGGGGCTCATTTGAGAAAATTTTTGGAGGAAAAATGATGAAAGTCAAAAAACTGATTGTCTCCATAGCGGCTTTTGTTGCCGTATTTACGGGGGCTTTATTGGTAGGTTGTAACAATCACTCACCTGAGGAGAGCGGAGGAAGTTCTTCGGATGTTACCGTTTCCGTCGGAATTACTTTGGATAGGAACTCCTGTACGTTGGGCGTAGGGGAAACGACTACACTGTTCCCCTCTGTTACAGGCTATGAGGGGAACATCACATGGACCACTTCGGATAATTCCGTCGTGACAGTAGACGGAGGAAAGCTCACGGCGCAGAAACAAGGAACGGCTGTCGTCAAGGCAATCATCGACGGAGCTGAGGCCGCCTGTACGGTGACGGTCACCCGTGCGTCCGAAGTGGGGACGCTGACGACGGATTATTCTTCCCTCAATTTGCTCGTGGGGAAATCGGTTGAGGTGCAGGCGTCCGTGACGTTTGACGGAACGATAGTGGAAGGGCTCTCTTTTGAGTGGAACAGCGAAAATGAAGCGGTGGCGTCGGTCGTCTCGGAGGGCGATAAGGCGTCAGTCTCGGGATTGACGTCCGGCTCGACGTTCATTACCGTGTCCTGCGTGCATTTCGGGGAAATCCTGACGGAAACGATATCCGTCTCCGTGCGCAACGATGTATCTCTCTCCGTGGAAAATCTCATTCCGAACGAGGACGGGTATGCGCTCACTTTGGTAAAGTCGGAGCCGTCCGGCTATGTCGGGGAGGAAAAGCGCGAATTTTCTCCCGTCTTTGCGGTGACGGTGGACGGGAAGGAAATCGCATCCCCCGATGTAAAGGTTGAAATTCCCGCAGAGGCGGGATCTGTCGTCCGCTATGAGAAAGATACGAATAAAATTGTTGCCGTCGGGGTTGGGGAAACGGATATATCCTTTGTTTATGAAACGGGGGGAAACCGTTATGCCGTAACTGCAAATATTTGCGTAATTCTGCCGGAAATCGTCGAGGAAAAAGTTTTCGATTTTGAGATTTCGGAGGACTACGCGCTCATCTCTTCCGCGTTATTGCCGAAGAATCCCGACTCCGCGCGAATAGACGGGGAAGAACTTGCTTTTTCCGTTTCCGGCGAAGGAATCAAAATAGAAGGATATAAGGGAATAGATTTCGGCAAACATACGTTGACGATAGAGGACGAGAATATGTCCTATCGCGCGGAAGCGTTTGTCGTGACTTCCGTCATCAGGAATAAAGAAGATTTGGACGCGATGGCAAAAGAGGCGGAACAAGGAAACGGCGTTTGGGACGGATATTTCGTGCTCGGGAACGATATTGCTTATAACGGCGAATTCAAGACATTTTGCGGCCTCAACCACTGCGCGGGCTGGGGCGGAACGACGGGATTTCTCGGCACGTTTGACGGGCGCGGACATATTATCGAGGGGTTGACAATCGCCGCAGACTCGGAAGGGCGAACTTATTTTGGGGGATTGTTCGGGGTTATCGGTTCTTCGGGTACGGTGAAGAACGTGGGATTTGTCAATTCAAAAATTGAAGCATCCGATGCTTCGGGAATCGTAGCGGATATCGTGTACGGCGCGATTGAGGACGTATTTGTAGAAGTGGATAATCAGGGTGGTATGAGGTGTGCGGGGATTGCGCGATACATTCTCAGCGGAGGAAAGCTCAATCGTTGCATGATATTTTTAAGCGGAGCCAAAGAAGCTGCGGAAGGGGATTTTTCAGGCAGCAATCTTGCGCTCGTTTCCTTCTCTGCCAATGAGGCAAAGATAGATAACTGCTATTCCGTAGGCGCGTTGGAATTATATCGGACGGGCGGGGATATTCCCGTCGCGGGTTCGGAAACGGACACCTTAAAGAGTTTTTCTGACTATTCAGAAATGAAGGAATATTCTTTTTCTCTCGAAAATTGGCCGGAAGAAATATGGATAGCGGAAGGAGGTGTTCCTCTCTTTGCCTCTTATGCGAAGTATGTCAAGTCGAACATAGAGGACCTTGCAATCGGCAACGACGAAACCTTGCCCGTATCGGATATATTGGAGCTTGACGGTTCGGAAATGTTCGTTTATACGCTGAAAGACGAGAAAGAGGGAATTTCTATGGAAGGAAATATCATTACCGTCGAGGGATGTTTCGGGGAAACTTTTACCGTCGTGGCAACTTGGATTTTCGACGAAACAGTCAAGTCGGAGAAGACCTTTACGATAGCGGACAAAGAGACGATTTCCCTCAATGAGACATTCGACATCGATTTGAAAAATTCTCGGGCGACGATTAGCGCAGCGGAATTCAAAGGTTATCAGGTTATATCTGTGAAAGTCGACGATTTGTCCTTAAAATTTCAACAGGACGAGATTTCATTGACTCTCGAAGGATATTCCGAAATTCCCTATGGAGAGAAACAGATAACGATAGAGTCGGATAAGGCGACGTTTAAGGGAAAAGTCCTTTTCGCTACGTTCATTTCAAGTACAGAAGAATGGGACGCAGAAGTCGCGGCGACGGCGGCGGACCCTGCCAATTGGGATAAATATTACGTGCTTACCGCAAATCTCGATTATACGGGAAAGACATATCGTACTCCTAAGGGGGAACAGTACGGAGCCGTAAGCGGATTCAAAGGGATATTTGACGGTCGGAATCATAAAATTATCGGAGTTACGTTGCGAGGTGTCGGGCAAAGTTTCTTTGGAACCGTTGCTCTCAGCGGCATAATCAAAAATGTCGCGTTTATCGATTGCGGTCTTTCTTTCACCGAAGCAGACGGTACTACGTTTATTTCTACAAATAAATCCGCGATTGTGGCAGATTTGCTCTACGGCAGTGTGGAAAATATTTATCTCCAATATGTCAATGACGGACATTGGTGGACAGCCGGTATCGCTTACTTTGTATATGAAACCGCGTCTGTAAAAAATTGCATTGCCGAGGTAACGGGGCATGTAGGGGATAAATTACATTCGCTCTTCGTAATTTGTAAGGTGGACGCCGTGATTTCCGATTGTTACGCTGTCACCGAATTGGAAATGCCTATCGCCTGTACGGGAGATGACCCTGCTGCCGGAACTGCCTTTGTCGAGACGGAAAACGTACGGACTTTTGATTCTCTTGAAGATATGAAAAAGGCAACGCCCGACCTTTCCGGTTGGAATTCAGATATATGGGATATTTCGTCCGGCGTGCCGATTTTTCGCGAAAACGTAGAAGGAACGGAAGAATGAAGGAAGAAACAATTAAAGATATCAAGGCGGCGCATCGGCTAAAAAGGCTCATTCATTCCGATAAAAATAGACCGAAATTTCATTTTTGCGTTCCGTTTGACCTCGGGTTTCCCGCCGACCCGAATGCCGTGTTTTTTGCCTGCGGACGTTGGCATCTGATGTATATTTACGAAAGCAGAGAGGATTCTTATCGATGGGGACACGCAATCAGCGCTGACCTGGTACACTGGTCTTTTCTGGATGACGCCCTTATTCCCGACGAGACGGACGGCGGGATTTACAGCGGCGGGGTGCTGTTGGAAGAAGACGGACGCGCCGTAATTTCTTATTGGGCATTGGGAAGAGGAAACAAAAACGGGGGAATCCGTATCGCAACGGCTTATCCGCCGCTCTATGAAAAGTGGAACAAAATGTCGGGGTACGCCGTTGAATGTCGGGAATGGGGAATTTCCTACGGAGAAAATACAAGCGAATTGGCTTGCGCTGACCCCGGGAATTTATGGAAAGAAGGGGATAAGTATTATATGCAAACGGGCAATCTGCCCCTGCTCGATAAATATAGAAGTCTGCCTTCTCCGCCTTTGGATAAAAGGGGGGATTGGACAGAATTATTCGTCTCAGACAATCTTTGTTCATGGAAATATCTCCATCGCTTTTATAAGCGGGATG
>ERZ1673702.892-NODE-892-length-36640-cov-5.445374_pt1 | contig 36640 bp, 31 predicted proteins | sample MGYA00580232_ERZ1673702 | MGnify/ENA primary metagenome ERZ1673702 (study PRJEB41218, sample SAMN15661792) | gut metagenome | host: Homo sapiens | place: Canada: London | collected 2015-08-20/2019-03-30 | study: EMG produced TPA metagenomics assembly of... | reverse complement strand
CCGGCAAGACAAGCAACTGCATCGCTCCCGCCATCCTGTACTTTCTCACCTGTTTTCCGCGGGGACAGGTCCCCGTTACGTCCTCATCGTGGATGCAGGTGGAAAAGCAGCTCTTTCCCGCGCTCCGCCGCTACATGGACAATCCTTTCTTTTCCGGCTGGACCTTCAACAAGACGGAGATCCGCACGCCGGAGGGAGGCTTTGCCGTGGGATTCTCCACCGACAACGCCGGACGGGCGGAAGGGTGGCATCCGAAAATCTCGCCCGACGTGGACCCGGTCTTTTACGTCCTAGACGAGTCCAAGACCATTCCCGACTCCATCTTCACCGCTGTTTCCCGCTGCACGCTCTTTCACGCATTCATCACCTCGTCGCCGGGTGCCGATTCCGGCACCTTTTACGACTGCTTTCACAAAAATTCATCCCTTTACTACAAAATCCGCGTCAAATACGAGGATTGCCCGCACATCGAAATCAACGATCCAGGCAAGGCCGAACGCCTGAAAAAAGAATACGGAGAGCAATCCTCCTTTTATCGGTCCGCCATCCTCGGCGAATTCACCGACCTTGACGGACAATCCGTCATCTCCCGCCGCTCCCTCATGGAGCTGGTCAACAACCCGCCTCCCTTCCTGGACACAGGAGAGACCTGCGGCGGCTTCGACTTTGCGGCTGGGGGAGACGAAAACGTCTTTGCGGCCGGGCAGGGCAACCGTTTTTTCATCGCCGACCACTGGGCCGACCCGGACACTGTAGGAGCGCGCGGACGTTTCCGCCGAAAAGCCGCCGAACTCGGCATCTCCGCCGACCGCATCTTTGCCGACGGCGACGGCCTGGGGCTCCCCATCATTGATGACTTCCGCGCCGAGGGCTTTCCGGTGCACTCCTACCGCGGCGGGTTTCCGGCGGATGACACACAAGCCTTTGTCAATCTGCGAGCCCAGGCATGGCGGGCCCTGGCGCGCGCCATTGAGGAAAAAGAACTCATCCTCGACATTGACGAGGACACGATTGAACAGCTGGTCGCGCCGCGGCTCCAGACGGATGCAATAGGCCGCGTCCGCATCGAAAGCAAGGAAGATATGGCAAGGCGCGGCGTTCGCTCCCCCGACCGCGCCGACGCTCTCGTGATGGCCTGGCACGCGCGCCGGAACAGCGGACTGGCGCGGACGCTGGGAGCCTGGTACGCCCGGCCCGTGTCATCAAAACGCGCTTACGGGAGATATTAGGGTTGACAATATATCAACGTATCAATATATGAAGATATGTAATTAATCGCAGGGTGGTGAAACGGTATCACGCGGGGTTCCTGTCCCCGAATCGAAGGTCCAACTCCTTCCCCTGCAACCAAACTTTTCCTTTCTTTTCGCCGCAGGTTTAACGCCGTCAAAAATATCCTCAACGCCCCGAAGCTGGTCGCCCAACAGGAGACCAGAATCAAGGAGCTTGAAACGGAACTCACCCGGCGAGCCTTGACGGAACAGAGCAGGAAGCCTAACCAGCCCCAATGGTTTGAATACTGGGATCCGTTACAGGGCGCCGACCTGCAAACCCTGATTGACGCCCGGAACGAAGCGCGGCGGGGAGCCTTTGCCCGCCAAATGCTCATTTGGGACGAGGTCATCTATTCGGACGGCTTGCTGGGCATGCTCTATTCCCGGCTCATAGAAAGCGTCTCCATGCAGGGATGGGTGATTGACGCCGCGGACGACAGCCCGGAAGCGCAGAGCCAGAAAAACGCGCTGGAAGAATTCTATCAATCCGTCACCGGACTTCAACAGGCTTTCGGGCAGCTGGCTTCCGCCATGTTTTACGGTTACGCCCACCTCCAATACATTGAGGACGCCTGGGGCCGCCGCTTTGAATTCATCCCCCAACGTTATTGGGTACGACCCGGAGAGTTGAATGAATGGCAGTTTAACCCTCAATGTTACATCGGCGCCGACACCGGCGAAAGTGTGGAAGAAGAAACGCTCGTCGTCATGGAGCACAGGAATCCCATTCTCTTTCCTGCTACCCGCGCCTCCTTTGAGCGTAACCATGCCAAAGTCACGTGGGACAACCATATGGACCGCTACGGAAGCGCCCCTGCCATCATCACGGCGCCCAAAGACGCGAGCCCCGACATCATGGACGCGCTGAAACGGGCCTGTGAGCAGCTTAAATCCGGCGCATCCATCGTGCTGCCTCCAGGCTGCACCGCGGAACCGTTGAAAGCCTCCAACATCAACGAAAACTATTTCCTATCCCGCATCAACATGGCCGACAAGGACCAGGTGCGGTTTGTGATGGCCGGCACCCTGACCGTTCTGAACGAATCAGGATCCGGCACGCTGGCCGGGGGAGCGCACACGGATAGCTGGAATTCGGTCGTCTCCGCGGTCTGTTCCAAGGTCGCCGAAGCTTTTAACGCCGCCATCAGCCCGCTTGTTCTGGGAGACGGCGAACCGCTGGCCAGGCTCCACATCACCTTTGACACCGTCCAGACGCCGCTGCAGAAGGCCGAGGAAATCGCCGCCCTCGCGGACGGAGGAGTCCGCCCCGAGAAGACCGAAATTGAAGAAAAGATCGGCATGTCGATCGAGGACACGCAGGAACCCGTTCCGGTGACGGCGGCGGCTAACAGGGAACCGGAAAAAGCGCTCATTCCGCCCGACGCCTACGAGCAGCTTCAGCAAATGATTTACGCCGGACTCATGAAAGGATTTACCGATGATCAGTACGAAACAAATCAATGACCTCTCCCAACCCGCCAACGGCTGGTTCCACATCGAGAAGAGCGGGGATCATGACGTCGACTACGGCGAAGGACCCGCCGTGCTGCGCGTCGACGAGCAGGCGATCCAGGACATGGTGGACGACTTCAACGCCCGCACCTTTGACGGCCCGGGCATGCTCATCGACGGCGACCACCTGAGTCACGACCTTTCCCGCGATACTCGGGCCCTCGGATGGCTCAAGAGGCTGGACACCTACCGCGACCCTTCCGGCACGCTGGAACTCTACGGCTTCATCGAATGGACGCCGCGCGGCCTAAAGATGCTGCAGGACAAGGAATACACGCAATCATCCACGGAATACGGCGAAGGCATGACTTTGACGGACGGCGTCTACCGACCGTCGCGCCTGACCGGCTTCGCCCTGACCAACCGGCCGCGCATCAAGGGAAAGCGGCCTCTGGTCAACCGACAGACTTCCCCCGCCTCCGACGAGGCCGGGGGCGAACCCAAAAGCCCCGAAGAGGGGGAAACAACCCAGAACACCAATATGGACAACGACGATAGAGAATATCCGTCCAAGGAAATGGACAAGGCCCAGCGGGCCCTGTTCGATTCCCTGCTTGACAAGCTGGATGTCGAATTTGACGGCACCGACGACATGAGCAGGGCGATCCTCGGACGACTTGATGAACTGCTCTCGCTGGAAAAGCGTGAGAAAGACCACGTGAACGCCGAAGTGGACGACGCCGTCAGCACGTACGAAAACGCGCTGGACGAGGAAGAACGCGAGGAATTCACGGAAGAACGCCGGGAAGAGCTGAAAAACTCTCTCCGGGAAAGCCCCGCCGCGCTGAACGCCTTTATCCGCGCGCTCAATCGCCAGGCGGGCCCGCAGAAACAGGAGCAGCCGGAGCAGAAGAAGCTTCCGCAAAGGACGCCTCTGAACCGCCGCGCGACGCTGAATCCCCCTGATCCGCTCCGCAAGAAGGAATCCATTGACGGATTCAACAACCGTGTGAACGAACTCATCAAGGAAGGCATGAAGCGCTATGACGCCTACCAGAAGGCGACCGAAGAGGGCTTCATCGTCTCCGCCCAACGTTAATTATTCAACCTGATCAAACCCAATGCCATCACTCAACGTAACCCAGAAAAGCGCCATCGTCTATTTCAACGCCCCGGAAGGCGTTGACCTGTGCGGACAGGAAGGAACCGTCGTGGCGCTGACCGCAAATCCCGACATCCCTGAATTTGTCGGAACTCCGTTGTCCGCTATCCCCACGCAGGAGCAGCTGCTCGGCGTCGTCCTGCAGGGACAGCCCAACAAGGGGACCTGCGTCGCCGCGCTCGTCGGCATGTATGCCGGCCTCATCAAGGTGGCTCTATCCGACACGCCCGGAACCATCAACTCCGGAACGCCCGTCACCATCACGGCCAACGGGACATGGAAGGCCGCCGCCAGCGGAGAAACCGTCTATGCCCGCGTTATTCATGCCAAGTGGGAACAGGGCCTTGTGGAAATCGGATTCGTCCCGTCCTACCAGGTTGCCGCAGCCTAACTATTAACCCTAACCAACAGAAAGACCAAGAACAAGGGCTACTCCATTTTGCTCCGCCGTTCAGTTCACCGATGTCCTGACCTCCTATTCCGCGGGGTCCGGCAACACCGAAGAGAACTCCATCATCAGCCGCATCGCTCCGATCGTCCCGGTCTATGACCTGAATTTCCAGTACAAGGTCTGGGACACGGAATCGGCCTTCACCGTCCAGCCCATCCAGGTGGGACCGGGCGAACCTCCCCGCCAGACCGTCCTGCGCGGCAGAAACGAAACCGACACCCTTCAGGGCTACGGCTTGACGCTGCCCATCCCTGACGCCTTGCTGGGCGTCAACCGGGAAAAGGCGCAGGCCATCACCCTGGCGGAATACAAACTCATCGAATCCCAGTTTGTGACGTCGTACGAATACGAACGCGCCAAGCTTCTGATGAGCCAGCTTCCGGCCGCTTCCGGGATGGGTGACTGGGCCAACCAGCAGAAAAACCCGTTGGCGGATCTGGACCAGGCGATCCTGTCCATCAATGCCGCAACCGGACACATGCCGAACACGATTGTCTTCGGCATCAACGCATGGCAGCTGCTTCGCTCCAACACGCTCGCGCGTCAGGTGGTTTCCTTCAACAGCGTCGGCCTGTTCAACGAAGACCTTCTTCGCATGGCTCTGATCCGTCCTATCCGGGATATTTACATCGCGTCCATGCCGTACCGCGACGCTTCCGGCGACGCGAAGACGATCATGGAAAACGAAGTCTACGTCCTGTACAAAGAAGACTCCCCGACGCAGTTCGATGCCTCCGCCGTCAAAACCTTCGGGCTTTCCGGCAAGCTTCGCCGAGAAGTCATCACCGAATACAAGCCGACGCCGGCCTTGACGCTCGTCACCAACCGCGTCTACTCGCTGACCAAGCTGACCAACCCCGGCGCCATCGTCCGCATCGACGCGACGGCCACCGGCGATTAACCCTAACGCCCGCCTCCATCATGTCCGCCTTTCCTGCCTGGTCCACGATTTCCACCGACGAAGCCGATCGGCTGCTCGGTCTCAACACCGCCGAACGCGACGCCCTGGTGACCGCCGGGGAGCAGCGCAGCCTGGACTACCGGGACGTCATGATGGAGGCGGTCAACGATGTCTGCATGACCATCCGCGGGGCGCTGGCCAACAACCTCGCCCTGCGGCAATCGCTCCAGAACAGCGGGATGTACGACATCCCGCAAAGCATGCGGTCCCTGGCATGGCCGCTGATCATCCGGCAGCTCTACCTGCGCTACCAGATCAACCTGACCGAGACGCGCCAGAAGGCCGCCGAATCGGCGGACGCGATGCTGGCGCTCTACGCCAAAGGGGACATGCTGCCGGAAAGCGTGGACGGTTCCGCGCCCGCGGATCCCGCCTACATGATGCCGCGCTACACGCGCCGCCCCTGGTTCAACCCCATGCGAAGCACCTACCGATGATGACCGCCGCCCAGATGGAAATGATTGCCAACGACTACGCCGAACGCGCCTTCTTCGTGTCCGGGGTGGAACCCGGCGTCATCCTGTCCGACTTTGAGGACAAGGCGTCCCAGGTCGCCTCGGGGGCCTTGAGCTACGAGGAAGCGCAGCAGACCATCCGCGAAACTCTGCGCCAGCAGGGCTACCGCCCCCCGGCGACGGGGCAGGGAGGCATTCAGGATTTGTCCTCCTGGGTCCGCATCCAGGTCGTCATGGAAACAAACGCGGCCATGGCCCACGGTTACCGGAACTGGTACAACTGGACGCAGGACGACGACACGGCCGCCTTCAAATTTTACCGCTCCCAGGGCAGGGAAGACCCTCGCTACTGGGCCGAACGCTGGAACCGTGCCCGGGCCGGTCTGGAAGAAGAAGCCACGGAAGCGGTATCATCCGGCTTCATCCGCGGAGAAACCGTCGGCTATGCGCTGGCGGCTTCCGATATCTGGATCCGCCTTTCGCGGTTCGGAACTCCCTACCCGCCCTTTGACTACCTGTCCGGCATGAACATTGCCCCCGTGGGCGCCGAAGAAGCCCGCGCGGCGGGGCTGGACGTGTCGCGCGTCCGTCCCGCTCCCGCCAGCTTCAACGCCACCTTGGAAAGCAACGCCAAAGGCGTGACGGAATCCAACAAGAACAAGATCCGCCGCATCCTGAAAGACGCCGTGCGCGTCAAGACCGGGAACGACGGCAATACCACCTTTGCCTACACGGACCCGAACGGGACGCGCCCTTATACGGATGCTGAACTGGCGGAACTCCTGACCGGGGATTTCCCGGAAGAGATTCCCTTGCGCCAGGCCCAGGCCTTCCGCCTAGCGGCAGCCGGGGGAGCCGTGGCCGGAACGCTGGCGGCCCTCTACCTGGATCGACTGCTGGACCGCCTGTTCTCCGAGCCGGAAGGCGTCTGGTACGCCCGGCCCGCGGACGTGGCCGCCGCGTCCTCCCGCCAGTATATCCCCGTTTCCCCAAAGGAAGAGGGGGAATTCACCTGGCTCCTTAATTCCGGGCACGTCAAGAAAGTGGAAGACGTTGCCGGAGCCCTCCGCGTGGAACTGCCCACCCCTTACGTTTTACCCTCCAAATGGCTGTAACCGTCCATATTGACCAAACCGCGATTGACCGGGCGTTTGCCGACATGGATCCGTCTGCGGCCCGGCACAAAACCGCCATCCGCAAGGCCGGCGTCGCCTTGAGCCTGCTCATCCAGGAAACCCTGAGACAGCAGGGCAAGGACTACTACGACGGCGCGGCGGACGCCACCACCATGGAAGAAACCGCCGAGGGCGTCAGCGTCTCCATCGCCTGGCGCGGCATCGGTCTTCACTGGATCGGCACGCAGGGTTATCTGGGCGGCCCGCTCCGGCCCACGGGGCGCACCTCGGAAATCACCGGGAACCCGATCCGGAACCTGGCCATCCCTACCATCAACGCCCCCCGCGGCCATGGCGGGGCCCGGAGCATTTACAGCGCCGGATTCCGCCGAGAGGACTTGCAATTCATCCCCTCCAAAAACGGAGGACGCAACGGCAATGTGACCGGCGTCCTCATCCTCAAGACGGCACAATCATCTACCGGAAAGAAAGCGGCCCGCAAGCTGTTCCGGCAGGGAGCCAGAACAGGCGACGTGCTCTACGTGCTGTGCCGCGAAGTCACGATCCCGCCCACGCCGGGAATTCTCCCGACGATGGACCGGATGGCGCAGCGCGCCGCGGAAACCTACCTCGCCAACATCGGAAACGAACCATGATCCCTTCCATCGACCAGACCATGTGCCGGCGCATCATTGAGCGCCTGAAGAACCTGGGAGCCCTGAACTGCCACATCTTCGAACGTCCCTTTGACCCACAGTACGCCGCCAACGACATCATCATGTCGGCGATGGGCAACAACGGCGTTGTTCTGGTGTGTCCCGGGGACGCGGCAGAATACCAGGACGGGCACGGACAAACGGAAGCGCCGACGATGTGGCGTCAGTATTTCATCATCGCCTCCATTTATCACAACGCGTCCCTGTTCCCGGCGACATGCCTGACGCCTGATTATTATCTTCGGGCGGTGGGGGACGTGATTGAAGAAGCCCTGTGGAACTGGAATCCTCTTCCCTTTTCCGCACCGGCGATGATGAAACCCAAAATCAAAGGCCGTTTTTCCTCCTCTGCCATCATTGACGGCGAGAAGAGGCAAATGAACGTTTTGACCGTGGATTACCGTGCCCCGGTTAATATTAACATGAGAAACCATCCGCAATTCAATGAACACATCAACAACTGACAAGAAGGCCGTGCGGAAGAGCGCCCCGAAGCCGGACGAATCTTCCGAAACCGCCGGCAAAACGCCGTCCGCACCGGACGAAAAGAAGAAAACAACTGACAAGAAGGCCGTGCGGGTCATTCGCACTCGCACCGAACTGGACGGAGGGCTGGTTCTCAGCCTCTCCATGAAAACCGACACCCCGGAACTTCCCGCGCCCGTCGCGGAAGCTCTGTCCACCCTCAACCTCGTTGACATCAAATGAGCAAAGCAACTGCAGCCAACACCGAACCGGAGAAGAAGACGGAGCAGGCCGCCGTCATCGACACGAACATTCTCATTCTCGCCAAAGAAGTGAGGATAGGGCGCTCAACCTTCTTGAAAGGGGCGCGCATCCGTGCTACAAAAGAACTCGCTGATAAGCTGGAAGCCGACGGCAAGGCAACAATCATCTACTAACCGTTTCAAGCATCAGGGCTACTACATACGATCCCACCTTTACCAACCGCAACGTAACGCCGCAGATTACCGGCGTTCTGGCTATTTTCCTCCCCGACGGCATCAAGGTGACCGAAGACGAGGGAGCTTCTTACGTCACCGGGCCGGACCAGTTTCCGACGCCTCCGACGTCTCCGCCAACGGATCCGACCGCCGGGCCTGAACAGCCCTGGGTGAGCTTCGGGCTGCTGGGAGCGTTCCAGTCCGTCGCCACCCAGGTCGAAGGGGAAGTGACGCGCTTTTACGGCGGTGCGCTGGGATATCGCCAGCAGCGCAAGAACACCACGACCGGCAAGCGGATGACCTTCACCACGCCGGACATGTCCCCCGAATGGTTCCAGCTTTCTTTCGCCTTGGGAGCGCCTCCCGCCAACGGCGAGGAATCGACCACCGTCGGACATGGCGGCGACAATAAGATTGAGGGGTATCTTCACTTCTGGTATCAGAACGACGTGGGCACTATCTATCTGGTCGGAACGGCGCATGGCGCCTTGCGCCTCCTGCAGGATCCCGAACACACCACGGCGATTGCTTCACCCCAGTTCGAGTTCGAAATGGATTATCGCGGCAAGTACCAGTTCACGCCCTCCAATGTGCAGGACGTGACGCCGGCGCCGGGTTCCTGACGCGTTTCACCAGGGGGCGCGCTGCGCCCCCGCATCCTCTTTTTTCCCAGGCAGCAGGCAGGCAAATACGATATCCGGACCGTCACGGGGCTGAACCAGTCGCTGGTCGTCCGTGTGGTAGATTTTCAGGGGGATCCCGTCGACATGAGCGGCGTCACCCTCCGCGGCGCTGTCCGTCTCAAGACAGGCGTCGCCGAGTTCGGCTTTTCCCGCGACGATGAGGGTAACGGCGTGCTTTCCTGGGCTTCGGTGCCTGCGGGCAGGTGGTCCTACGACGTCTTCATGGACGACGGAAACGAGGAAAGACCGCTGCTCTACGGATGCTTTGTTTCTGCGGGCCGTGTAACGCCTGACTTGCCGGACGAACAGCAGGCCGTGGCGGGCGCGGTCGTCGTGCAGCTGCCGGAAGGAAGCGGCTGCGTGCAGGTCATGCTTGACAACGCGTCCAGCGCCGCCTGGTACGCGGAGCAGGCCAAAAAGTACGCCGAGAATTTTAATCTGTCCGTGGGTCAGGTCACCACCGGGGAACCGGGGACGCCCGCCAACGCGGAAGCCGTCAAGGGGTCCGAAGTGGGATCCTATCTGCTCAATTTCACGATTCCCCGCGGGGATGTTGGTCCTCAGGGACCGTCAGGCCCGCAGGGTGAACGTGGAGAAACCGGCCCCGAAGGGCCGCAAGGTCCACGCGGCGAAACCGGGGAACGCGGGCCGCAGGGCGAAACCGGGGAGCAGGGACCGAAGGGAGATACAGGACCGGCGGGGCCTCAAGGCCCGGAGGGCCCCCAGGGCCCGGAAGGTCCGGCAGGACCCCAGGGACTACAAGGGGAAAAGGGAGAGCCCGGGACGCTGACGTCCAACGTCGGCGACGTCAACATCGGGGGAGCCCTGACCGCTGAATCGGCTACTATCAACGGGCCTCTGGTCGTCAACAACCCGAACGGAAGCGGAAGCGCCGGGACCCTGAACCAGATTTACGGAATCACCCGGTTTTATCAGTCCGTTGATCTCCAATCGGGCGGCTGGCTGCGAGGGACATTCATGGTAGAATCCGGCATCCTGAATATTTCCCAGGGCGCCAGCTTCAACTGCGCGGGGGCGTCCACGTTTTCAAGCACCGTCAACGCCAATGGCGGGATCAATGTCCCGCTGGCTGTGGGCGCTCCCACCAGCGAATCCGGCGTCAACCGGCTTTATGCCGCGGGAATGGGAGGTGCGTCCAATATTTATACGGCAGCCGCGTTTCTGAATACGGACTCCCTGACCACGACCGGGACGGCGACAATTACTAAAACGGTTCCCTGGCAGATGGCCCGCATCGGTATTCCCGCGGGAGCTCACACCACCATTCAGGCTCCCTTTGAAGGTCCCTCTTCCCAATGGAATTACTCTTCCTGGGCCGGCTTTTCGTTTGTCTGGAGATCCACTGCAGCCGCGAAGGTGACGATGGGCTTCGGGCGCGGAGCGAAAACAATCAGGACGGACCTGACCACGGATTCCTACACGATTATTCCCGGCAATGGCCTGGCCTTTAATTTCGGGGAGATTCTGGACATCACCTTTGACAATGTGAGAGACACGGCCCGCAACGGCTATACGGTGCGCGTACGTGAGATTTACGCGCTCAATTCCACGGATGGGTGGCAGGTCAAGACGACGACCAGTTTTATTCCTGCGACACAGAACGAACCCATCCCGTGGACGGTCTGCAAGATTATTTACCAGCAGCAGGCGGTTGCCAGCAGCAGCGTTTATGAAAACCTGGGAGGGCTATGGCTGATGGTCACGGGAGCGCAAACCAACAACCTGTACAAAATTGCCACCTGCCGCGGCGTCTCCAATTTTGAGACTGGCGTCGGCATTTCCAGGTGGGTGACGGACGTGATCAACACCACCAGCGGAACGGCAGCCGTTAACGCCGGGCCCGGCGAATATGCCTATTACCAGCCGGGGAATATCAACCCGCTTTTCTACGGGTTGGACGCGATAGGAACGAATGCCATTGAATCCGAGGAAACGGCAGATTTTGTGGACATTAACATACCTCTCTAATGATGAACGACGCAGAAATACAAATTCAGTTTCCGAAGCCTGGAACATGGCAGGAATTCACTCTGACGCCCATTTATCAGGACAAGGGCGGATATAGACCTCCGGCGCGCTATACGCAGGACGAGATACCAGCGGACCATGCCCCGGCAATGGCCGCCGTAGTTGCCGCGCTGGTGGGCATGGGTGAGGACTGGCAGGCGGTGCAGGTGTGGGCGCGGTTGAAAGAATTCTACGCCCCGGAATCGGATGACCCGATGCGGACGGTGGAAACCGTGAAGTTGACCGTTGAGGCCGTCCATGCGGCGACCAGAGGCCGCAGGATTTTTACAGCCTCGGACTACCCGGCTTTTATCATCACGGAACCCGCCGCCGTGGCGTTTTTCATGTTTTTCACTACTAACCAATAACAAAGACAATGACTAAAGATAATCAATGCAATCATGCCGAGGCTATCGCCAAGGATATGTATTATGCCTTCCTGGAAAACCAGAAGGAGGGCACGAATTGGGAAGGGCTTCCCGACGATGATAAAGCCGGATGGCGGAATGTCGCAGAACAGGCCCTCCCTATTATCGCAAAGCATGCTGCCAATGACATCCGGGTGTATTTGGACCTTAAAGCATCCGTAGCTACCGGCTGGAAAAAATGGCTCTATTGGGCCGGGGTCGGCATTGTTGGCGCCATCCTTGGCGGTTTGGGAATGTCCCTCTCCGGCTGCGGTCATTCCGTGGACGTGACGCCGGAAAAGACGGTGGTCTGCAAGGACGGATCCTGCCTGGTGCTGGAACCGGGACATATCTCCTACAGTCAGGCCCAGCCTGTTACGGATGTTCCGCCCGTCGTGCAGGTCATCCCCTCCAAGAAATAAGGTCATGTGTAAGCTCTCCGAAGTACCGGCGCGGTTCTTGGATTTTGCCAAGGCTTCACCCGTGTTTGCCTGCGTCATGCTATCACTGGTTATTTGCGGCGCTGCCTGCTGGTACATCGGGGACGTCATGGGTCACCACAATGACCGGCTTTGCGACCTCATGACCATGCAGACACAAGCCCAGGTGGAGACCGCCAAGGCGATCCAACTGCTTGCCGTCCGAATCGAAAACATAGAAAGGAAACTGGAAAAGTGAATAAGCTTCTGAATCCTTCCGTTCTTTTGCCGCTGATGGGGGGCAGCGGCCCGGCGTTTTTGCCGCCTGCGGAGACACGGCTGCAGGCATTGCTGTGTTCTGTTTCCCCATTGCGGCCCTTGTGTTCCTCCGATGTGCGGAACGCTGACCAACTGTAAAGTTTTTCTTACCAGTTCAATCATATTAACAATCAACCATTAAAGGAGAATAATCAGGAAAATAGCTATTGATATAGGCCACGCCAATAACACCGGAGCCCACGGGAACGGGCTTGAAGAACACGCCGTCGCGGCGACGATCGCGGAACGCCTCGCCCCCATGCTGGAACGGCTGGGAGCCCGGGTGGACGTGATCGACTTCCCGAAGATGACCAATTCCCAGGACTTGAACGCCACAGTCAAGGCCGCCAACGAAGGCGGCTATGACTTCGGCATTTCATTGCATTGCGATTCGTCCGACAATCCACAGGCTCATGGCGCCCATGTATGTTTCTACCCGGGAAGCGTCAAAGGGAGCCGGCTTGCCATATGCATCGCGGAACCTCTTTCCCGGTTGCTGCCCGGACGGGCCAACACCGTGCAGTCGCGCCCGGGACTGGCCGTCCTGAAAAAGACCCGCTGCCCGTGGGTGCTGTGCGAATGCGGCTTCATCACCAATCCTGAAAACGCCTCTATTTTGAAGGACCATCCCGGCCGCATTGCCGAAGCCATTGCGGAAGGGGTGAAGGACTATATCAACCAGTAACCGCCCATGACTTACCAGGCCCCCTACGCGGCGCGCTACGTTTCCGCCGCCAGCAACCAGATCCAGCTGCTCAACCTCTGGGACGATACGCCGGAGCCTCCCCGCTTCGGCGGGTCCATGGAGGCATTTGAAACGTCGCTGGTAGACGGACCGCGAGCGTTCGCGCAGGGGCTGGGAAGCGCCGTGGAGCAGCGCACCATCGCGTTTTACCGCTGGTTTACGGATTATCAGGACATGGCTTCCTGGCAGGAGAATCTTGCCCTGTGGCTGGCCAGCAACCAGAACGGGTATCTGTACCTGCAATTTGCCGACCAGCCTCAATGGCGTTTTGCCGCCGTCATCACCGGCTACCAGTTTGAGACGGAGAACTTTGTTCCTCCGCCGTCTCCCGAAGACGGCTATCTGTGCCTGCTGGTCACGCTGACCATGACGGTCACCGACCGGACCCCGGACAATTCCAACTGGATATTCAGCGTGACACCCTCTTCTTTCGACGTTCCCGTCAAGGGAGGCGAATACACCATTAATGTGGAATCGTCGTTCAGCCCTGGACCGGTAGGGCAGGGTTGGCAGATTGCCGACGTTTCCGAAGGATTAACCGTTTCCGATATCGTCAACGGCAACAACGGGACATTCAAGGTTATCGTCGCGGCCAATGAAGGAGACCAGGAAAGGACCATGTCGCTCCAGGTCATTCAGGACGGAACAGGACAGGCTGTTGAGGTTGAATTTCGTCAGCTTCAACCCTCTTACTCATTCAGCCTTGCTCCAACCCAGGTACAGGTTCCCGTTACTGGCGGAAGCTACCAGGTCCAGGTGACTTCCTATTATGACCCGGGAGCAGTCAGCGTTGACTGGACGCCCAATTCTCCCAGCTCTTCCGTTGTCATTTCCGATATCACGAACGGAAATAACGGGTCCTTCACGTTAACCGCGGCGCCCAATGAAGGAGCGGCCGGCTCCGTCGTCGTTTCCGCGACACAGGCGGATTCCGGTTTAAAACAGACAATCCGCGTATTGAGGGCAGGACTGGTCACCCGAAATCATCAGCTTCCCCCGCCCGGAGGGGAATACTCGGATAATCCGATGAGTTATTCCTCATGGCGGTTTATTCCCTCGGACGTTTATCCGGACTTCCCGGCAGGCAACCCCGAAGGAAAGGGACTGACGCTGCAGGAAATCATCACGACGAAACCCACCAGCGCCAATTCCGGCACGTTAACGCTTTACCGGGTGGAAAACGGGTCTGCCTCTCTTCTAGCGACCAGCAGCGAGGCGGTTTCCACGCCGGGCGGGAACGTGAAATGGACGTTTTCGCCCGGCGTGGAAATCCGTTCGGACTGGCAGCTGGTCGTGGAAAACCAGAACGGCATCTATGAGCAGCATGCCATGCTGGAAAGCCCCCAGTCATTTGACGGTCTCGGAGACGAGTCCTATCCCGCGGCAGCCACGGCGCCCGGACGTACGTTCGGATTATCCCTCGTCATCCGCTACACTTCCATCGAATCCCCATCTTAACAGAATAATCCATCATGAACGAACAACAACAAAACGGAATAGAACGGCTTTTCGTCGAATTTGCCGAAGAATGCGGCAAGAACCCGAACCTGAACCAGGCGGCGCAGGAATTGAGGGAAAGCGTCTTTACAGCCTCTCAAGCCGCTGGAGTCGATCCCTCCCATGCCTTCGGCGTCATCATCCGGGATATGATGATCCTGGAATCCTTGCAGAAACGCGTGGAAGAATCCCGCAACTCCCTCACCGCCGGGAAACTGCCCGCTTTCGTCATCAAAGAAGCCCGCGAACAACGATAACCCTCCACATCTACCACCATGGCCACCAAGAAAGAAATTGAAATCAAACTCAAGTCCACGCTGGACGGAAAAGGCGTGGAAGAAGCCAAACAGCAGATCGACGCGCTGAACAAGTCGACGGATCAGCTGGACAAAGGCAGCCAGCAGGCAACCCGAAGCGTCAAGCGTATGGGGCAGGGGTTGCTTCAAGTCGCCTATTTCATGGACGACGTTCAATACGGCATCAAGGGCATCCTGAACAACATTCCCGGACTGGTGATAGGCTTCGGAGGCGGCGCAGGTCTGGCCGGGGCGATGTCGCTTGCAGTCCTCGCCGGAGCGAAGCTTTACGAATGGATGGGGAACACGGAAGACAAGTCGGGGGATCTCGCCAAAAAAATGAAGGAGCATAGCAAAGAGATTGCCGAAGCTTCTCGTCAGGCTATCCGGGCAAGTTATCAGGCTTTGCAGGAATTCAACCAGCAAGAACGCACCAAGACCGTTAATGAAGAGTATCAAAACTATGTAAAGGGAATTACCCGGGAATTTGAATATCAGACGGAAGAGCTTGAAAAACAAATTCGCTTGAGACGGGAGGAAGCGGCCCGCCAGAAAGGCATTGATACACGCCAGGCGGAGCTTGACCGCGTCAACTTGGAAGTGGGCTACCAGGAAGGAAGAATCACCAAGAGACAGCGAGATTACGGCTTGATGATGGTTGATCAGAATCTGGACCAGAAAATCAGACAGCGTGATTTAGGCGTGGAGCAGGCTAATTACATGGATATAGGGAAACAGCTTTCGGAGGCAGTCAAGGCCCGAGATGCTGCGGAAGCTCATGCTTTTGATATGCAGTTCAAACAAGGGAACCTTCCTTCTCTTCAAAATGTTCTTGGACTTTTGCAGCAGCAAGAACGTGCTCAGCGGAGTATTGATAATCTCAATAGCAAATTAGAGGAATTAGAAAAAAATGCACCGAAAATAGCAGCAGGGGTAGAAGACCCTGTAAAATATTTGAGAGAACTTCAAGACGAAAAACAGTATCTAACGTCTATTCGTGAAACAGCGCGAGCAAGATTAAATGATACTCAATCCAAATTGAATGAATATCAGGATTTGTTAAGAGCCGGCGGCGTAAATCTTGAATTCGACTATAGCCAAGGATCTGATATAAACAGTCGCTTTAAACAAGCATCAGTTGCAGTAGAAGAGTTTAAGAAGAATACGGACGCCGCGAAAAAACAGTTCGATGATTTAACAGAGAAAGCCGGGTCTTTGGGGGATGCAATGGCTTCGACCGAAGCATCTATCAAAAACATGGAACAAACCGATGCTATTCAAAACCAAATAGACGCCGGCAAGGTTAAATCATTTAACATGCAAAGAGACAGGGAAGAAGCAGAGGAAGCCCGAAGAAATGAAGAAAAAATAAAGAAGGCTCGTGAACGGGCCGAAAGGGAGGCTCAAAAGCAGACCGCCGAGAGGCAGCAGGCGATGATCCGCGGCATTACCCTTGAAGGCGTTCCCGAGCATCCTACAGCCCAGCAACGCGCCCGGATTGCGGCTGCCCGCGAAGCTTTGAATGCAGGGAAGAAACGCCTTGCGGAAAGCATTTCGGACAAAGATACGGAAATCGACCCCAGCGAGATTCAAGGAGCGTTTGACGTGATGGAAAACGTATTGAGAGAAAGCGGACAATACACTAAAAAATTGATGGATTATTTGAAAATCATAGCAACAGCACAGGCCAGCAAGGTAAATGCCGTGCAGGCGGATACAAAAAAATATGTAGATGCTAAATTCGAGGAAATCTTGAAAATAGTACAGAAGGGCAACGGAAGATTGCAAACAGGGATAAACAGGCTTGCCGGAGGCTATTAACCAGCTTTTAGGCTTGCACTAACGCCGGTTTATAGCACCATACCACTATGGCTAATTATTACGTCGCTTCCAACTCAAACAATGCTGAGGGCCCCTACTCTTTTGAAGAACTTGAAGCCTTGTACAAGGAAGGGAAAATCTTGTCAGAAACTCTTGTTTGCCCTGAAGGAGGTCAGGAGTGGCTATCCTTTGGAAGGATTTATCATCTGACCAAAAACACCAACAGAAAATCAGAAGAAAAAGAAACGGAGCGGCAACAAAAGAAACGATTTGTTGAATTTATTTTAGATGAGAGAGAGAAAAAACCTGCTTGGGTGAATGAGCAAGAGCCTCTAAAAATTACAGTAGAGGGGTTGTTTCAAGTAGTGGGAGCAATGACGATTATTGCTGGTATTGTATTATTTTTAATCAATTTTTATCATCATCAGTTTCCAATAGCCTTCATCTATTTGCTATCAGGAGCCTTCTCCTGCCTTGGCTGCTTCTGGTGTGCAAAGGTTCTGACGTTGCTCCAAAAGATCGCCGATAAGAAATAAACCACTAACCATTTTACAAGCAGCAGGAATCACGACATCACCATCACTGACTTGCTGGCGCTCAAGCCGTCGAGCCTGACCCACGACCAGCAAAGCTTTTCCGCCTCCGCCATCACCGCGGTTTATCCCGTCCGCACGCTGGGAGAGGTCTTGCCCTTCCAACAGTTCGACACTGTCACCATTTCCCAAAACGGGAACACCATTCTATCCGGCCTCGTTTCCAGCATCGAAAAGACCTACAGCGGCTCTTCCCGTGCGTGGAAAATTGTCTTTTCCGATCCCTGGTATTGGCTGGACAACTGCTTTGCGCTGGATTACGAATGGAAGCCGGTCTTTTCCATGTGGAATAAAGTCAGCGGCGGGGGCGGCATCATCCCCAAGATAAGCATTTCCGCCGCGCTCTCCCGGGTGCTGAACCTTGCCAAGCACCACCCGGCGGACTACGAGCTGCGCATCAGCGATGACAAGATGCTGATTCCGTGGAACGCCTCCTGCGATACGCTGGGCAGCCTCCTTCAATCCATCCGCCGCTGGTCGCCCCGGATGGTCTCGTACTACGACTACAGCGGAGCGCGCCCCAAGCTCATCATCACGGACTATGACGCCCTGACGCCCATTGCGCTTCCCTTGCAGCCGACGGCGACGGTCAAGTCTATGGACGTCTCCCTGGTCCCCCGCGGCGACCTCGTGCCTCCCTGCGTGGCGATCGTCGCGGAAACGACCGGCAGCAACGGCTACCGCGTCTCCTACCTGTCCAAATACCCGGAAGACGGGGATCCGACCTTGCCGCACTCCATTGTTTACCGGACGTCAGTAGACTTCTACTATTCTAAATACAGTTCTACGGGAGAGCCGGTAGAAGATCCGCAGCCGGTGCAGGGCACTAGGGCCGGCAGCCTGTCCTACCAGCGCATGAAAGTAAGGGGGCGGAAAATTGATAAGGACAACATGATTGAAAAATTCTGGTCCAATCATTTCCCCTGGATGAAAGAGGTAGGAGCCATAGCGGCTTATGATAAAGAGCCGACCATCACGGGGAAGCCTTGGGAGGGGGACGAGAAGGACAAGCCGAAGGGATATAAAACAGACGCTACCGACTTTGAGTTGACGGAGGGGCAAATTCACACCAAATCCTTTCATCCAAAATGGTGTAATACTACGATAAAACAGCGTCTTGCCATCCCAGAAGGAGCGGCTCCGAAGTGGAGGGAGAAATTCAAGAATGTGGGAACGCTGGAAGGCGTGCCCTGCTTTTGGGAAGAATTCTCGGTGGATCTGGTCACCATGGATCGAAAATCCTCAAGCTACCCCATTGACGGCATCTACAACGGGGAACAGCCCTCCAACGGGCCGGAAGAAGGGGAATCGCCCCAACCCTCGGAAGGCGTGCCCTATGGGGACATTGCCAAAACGGTATGGGAATCCATGCAGGAATTGCCCTGGGACGGCTCTATTTCCTTTGTCGCGCTTGGCGAAGCGCAGACGCGGCAATACATGGGCCGCCGCGTCTCGCTGCTGGGAGGAAACCCCGCTTGGCAGAACATCAACACCATGATTCAGACGGTGAGCCGCGACCTGCAAACCAACGTGATTTCCCTTTCCTACGGCGCGCCGGAACAACTAGGGATTGAAGAATGGGTAGAATTGAAGCGCGTGAATGCCACCTCGCGCACATCTTCCACGCTGGAAAACATGCAGGGGGCGCCGGAATCGACGGAATACGGCTTTGACCCCAAGCCGGAATCCCCCACCATCAGCCAGCACATCACCAAATCCACGGGAGAATCCACGCCCGCGCCGGAATACGGCTTCCAGGTGCGCTTGCAGAAAGATACGGAGGGGGCCATCACCGGGGCGCAAATGAAGCCCGGCGCGCTCTACCTGAACGGCTCGCTGCTCGGCAAATACCCGCAGGGGGGCGGTTCCGGTTCTTCCTGGGTGACTATCCCCCAAACCAGCGGGGAAGTATGGCTCAACGTCCACTTCGACCAGGACGCCAAATTGACGGGCGTTGACGTCTCGGGCATTCCGGGGACCGTCTATCCTATCAGGCTCGGAGAGAAAAAGCCTGACGTCAATTTCGACTATTCTTTCCAGATAGCCGACATCGAAGATGATCAGGTGACGCAGTACGCGCTGGGAATGATCCAGATACCCGTCTTCGGAGGCACCTTCTACCCCTACGGACCAGCTTAAACCGATAATACCATGATCAGAATCTATCTATTCACCTATGCCGGAGACGCGGAGGAAGCCCTCGTTTGTGTCCGATGCGCCGCGGCGGCCCTGCCTGAAGCCGTCATCACGGTGGTGGACGATGAATCCGCCCCGCTTCCTGAACGCGTCAGAGACTCCCTTGTGGCAGCCGGAGCGCGGTATCGTCAAACAGGCTGGACAAGGAACGGCAACCTGCGCGGCCCGGAATGCGTCCGGGGCATCATTTCCACGCTGGACGGGGAAGCGGAAGACAATGACGTCATCGTCAAAATCGACTCGGACACGCTCCTGTTGTCGGGCGGATGGATCCTCGACATGCAGCGCAACGGGCTGGCGTTGCACGCCTCCGGCTACCAGAACCCCGGCCACCCGTCCGAACGCTCCGCCTATGGGCCGTGTTACGCGATCAGCGGACGGGCGGCCAGACTGGCGGCTGAGGAACTGATGCAGGCTGACATCCCCGCGCTTGCTCCCGAAGACCTGACGATCTGCCGTACCATCCAGGGGCTCTTTCCCCAGGAGCGGATCAGGCTTGACGAACCTTGGACGCCCTTCAACAGGGAAGGGAAGTGGACAGCCTGGAACTGGTTCAGCATCGCCGTAACGCCGAAAAAATACGCCGAATTCTGGATGGTCACCTTCGGCAACCCGCGCCCAACGAACATTCCCAAATCCGAGCGCGCCCGCGCCATGGACGCCTTGTACCGTTACCGGTTCCACAAGGAAGAAGACGGATCATCTTGTTAACGTTAACAACATGATCTTAATCTTGTAATGCAGGAAAGAAACTGTACAAAATACTTAACCTTATTTTTATAAGTATGTTATAATCAGAAAAAAGAATCCCTCCCGCTCCGCCAAAGCCTTTCTTTTTTGAAGAGCCTGCACTTTAACGGTTTAGGCTCTTTTTCTTTGCAAACCAGGGGATTAGATGCTGGGGAATTATTTGCTGGTCTGATTGTCTTATTTTAGTTTTTTATTTTTTCATTTGAAATTGAATAACTTAGGCCAAAAACGCCGGTTAGGATGTATAGCCAGCGTTTTTTCTAATATCCTTATTATAGGCATCAGGATAATTATAGGTGCATTTGGAAAAAGGTCTGGACTGGAGGCTGTCCCTGAGGGTATTTGTGTGTGTGAATGATGATATAAATTTTTGAATGTAAGTTAGTTGTTGCAGGAGATGGACAGGATAAAACTGCCGTGGCTGGTAAAAGTGGAGAGTGCCCGGAATTGAATGGACACGAATGTGGTTCATGCGCCGGTCTCGGAGTGGTTCACGGCCGCATCGGATATGTTAACAGCTTCAGGATGTGTGGGAAAGTATGGAACAGCCACTCCAGAATGGGCTCTGTCTTTTTTTAATCTGCGGAGGATTTAACGGATTTTGGAATAATCTGGTGTTATCAATGGTCAAGACCATGAATAACAATATTAAAGAACATCCTATCCAATTTGAAGCAGATATGATTCGGGCATTGCTGCAGGAATACAGCACTCCCGGCGAGCACAAAAATCAAACCCGCCGCACGTGCGGCCTGAACCAGTTTAATGATCTCCCTGAAGCTTTGAAAGAAAGAGGGTGGGAGATTCAGGAATTTATAGAAGAGTCCGGCTCGTGGCTGGCTGTTTCCGAGGAAGGAAGCGGAAAGTTTTCAGATATTTTTATCCCGTGGATTGAATGTCCCTACGGGAAAGTTGGCGACCGTTTGTGGGTGCAGGAGGAGATTTGCCATAATAGCCGTTCTGGATGGCTTTATTCTGCTGATGGCGTTTGTTTGCCAATGTCATATCCAGACGGATGGATATCAAAAAATGCCCGCAGGCAGTTTATTCCTTCGATCCACATGCCGCGTTGGGCTTCCCGGATTTTACTGGAAATTACGGAAATCAGAGTTGAGCGGTTTTTGGACATTACGACGAACGATGCACGGATGGAGGGCATTGAATGTGTTTGGCACGATGAAGAAACGGATGCCTGTTTATGGAGGGATTACTCGGGAAAATCTGCGGGGTTGGCTTTTGCCCGGTTATCTTTCTTCTCTTTGTGGGAAAAAATAAAGGGAACCGGTTCCGCTGAACTGAATCCGTGGGTATGGGTTATTAAGTTCAATGTGTTAACTATCAACGGAAATATCAAATAAAGAATGTTAATGCCCTTTGTGAAGAACAAAATAAGAATATGTCTTTTACAGAGGGTTCGCCCACTAAGCGGAGGGAATAGCCTCCGTTGCAATTCAGATAAAATCCGCGTGATGTAATCAACTCCGTTTTATCATGAAAAAAGCGCCTTCCGGCAAGGGAAGGCGCTGGATATGAAAAGGTGAAAAAGAGGGAGGTTACATCCCCTTGTTTTTCATGGCTTCCGCCAGGGCGGCTCCCATCTGAGCCGGTGTCTTGGCAACCACAATACCGGCGTTCTTCAAGGCTTCCTGCTTAGCGGCGGCAGTACCTTTGCCTCCGGCAACGATGGCTCCTGCATGGCCCATGCGGCGGCCCTTGGGCGCCGTGGCTCCTGCGATGAACGCGGCAACAGGTTTTTTGCAGTTGTTCTTGATCCATTCAGCAGCTTCTTCTTCTTCAGAACCGCCGATTTCGCCAATCATGATGAAGGCGTCCGTGTTCGGATCTTCCGTGAAGAATTGCACGGCCTGTTGCTGGGTCATGCCATGGACAGGGTCGCCGCCGATGCCGATGCACATGCTCTGGCCAAGGCCCATGTTGGTAACCTGCCAGACGGCTTCATAGGTAAGCGTTCCGGAACGGGAGACAATACCGATTCTGCCGGGTTTGAAGATGTAGGCCGGCATGATGCCGATCTTGCAGTTGGCGGAAGGATTGACGATTCCGGGGCAGTTCGGGCCGATGAGGGTTACGTCCTTGTCCTTCAGGAAGGTTTTCACCTTCTGCATGTCCTGCACAGGAATGCCTTCCGTGATGCAGACGATGAGTTTAACGCCCGCGTCAGCAGCTTCCATGATGGCGTCCGCTGCGAAGGGCGGAGGAACAAAAATCATGGAGGCATTGCAGTCCGTAGCTTTTTTGGCTTCCGCCACAGTATCGAAGACGGGGACTTTGCCTTCAAAGAGCTGACCGCCCTTGCCGGGGGTCACACCGGCAACCACATTGGTGCCGAAGTCCATGCAGTTTTTGGCGTGGAACGCGCCGGCGCTTCCGGTGATGCCTTGCACGACCAGACGGGTGTTTTTGTCAATGAGAGGTGTCATTGTCGTAATAAATAGTGAGGGTTATTTAACTGCCGCAACCGCTTTCTGGGCAGCTTCGTCCAGGTTGTCGGCAGGGATAATGGAGATGCCGCTGTCTGCAAGGATTTTCTTGCCGATTTCCACGTTGGTGCCTTCCAGACGTACGACGAGCGGGATTTTCATATCGATGTTTTTCGCCGCAGCCACAATGCCCTGGGCAATGACATCGCAACGCATGATGCCGCCGAAGATGTTGACCAGAAGGGCCTTCACGTTTTTGTCGCTGGTGAGGATGCGGAACGCGTTGGTTACCATTTCCTCCGTGGCGGAGCCTCCTACGTCCAGGAAGTTTGCGGGTTCGCCACCGTAGTATTTGATGATGTCCATCGTAGCCATGGCCAGTCCGGCGCCGTTCACCATGCAGCCGATGTTGCCGTCCAGGCCGATGTAGTTCAGGTCGTACTTGCCGGCTTCCACTTCGCGGGGGTCTTCTTCCGTTTCATCCCTCATTTCCATGATTTCCGGGTGGCGGTACAGGGCGTTGTCGTCAAAATTGAATTTGGCGTCCAGAGCGCACACGCGGTCATCCGTGGTGACTACAAGGGGGTTGATTTCCACCAGAGAGCAGTCCAGAGCGGTGAAAAGCTTGTAAACGTTGGTGATGAGCTTGGTGGTCTGGCGGAGCAGGGGACCGGTCAGTCCCAGCGCCACGGCGATTTTGAGAGCCTGGAAAGGCAGGATGCCCAGCGCCGGGTCAATGTGTTCGCGGATAATGGCTTCCGGGCGGGTGGCAGCCACTTCTTCAATGTCCATGCCGCCTTCCGTACTGGCCACGATAACGGGGCATTCCCGGGCGCGGTCCTGAAGAATGGCGAAGTAGCATTCCTTTTTGAGATCCACGGCTTCCGCCACCATGATTTTGCTGACCAGCTTGCCGGTTTCCCCGGTTTGCTTGGTGACCAGAACCTGGTTAAGCATCTTGCCGGCGACTTCTTCCACTTCCTCCACGGACTTGACGACGTGGACGCCTCCCTTAAAACCGTTTTTGAAGGTGCCTTTACCACGGCCGCCAGCGTGTACCTGTGCCTTAACTACGTATTGGGAGAGGCCCATGTTCCGGGCTGTTTGTGCTGCTTCCTGAGCTGTGGCGGCGGCAATGCCCTTGGGGGTAGCCACGCCAAAACGCTCAAAGAGTTGTTTTGCTTGATATTCGTGAATGTTCATGACAGTGGGCCGTTTGGCCAAATGTTTGCGGAAGAAAGGCTAGGACTATTTTTGATGTCGGTCAAGGGAGAATGGTTTGGTCTTTTGATTTTTTGTCCGGAGGTGCCGTGAAGCCCTGTTGGAAATCAAAGAGGACAGAAGGCTTGACTGCGTGCTTAAAGATTGGGAAACTTCCTTCCCGTTTTTCTGTAGAGACTTTTTATGAAAATTTACCGTCCTTCCGATACCTGCTTTGACGAAATGAAGCGCCGGATGAACCGCCGCGCCCTCCCGGAGGATTCCGTAAGGGATACCGTGAACGCTATTATCCATGATGTTTCCGCGCGCGGGGATGAAGCCCTTTTTGACTATGCCTCCAGATTTGACAAGGTACATCTTGATTCTTCCTCCCTGTTCGTGACGGAGGCAGAGCTGGCGGAAGCGGAGGCCATGGTGGAGGGGAGTGTGAAGGAGGCCATTGCCGTCTCTCTGGCAAATATCCATTATTTTTCAGACCGCAGCCGCAGGCAGGACTGGTCCGGCGTAAATGCGCAGGGCGTGGAGGTGGCGGAGCGGTTCCTTCCGTACGACCGTGTGGGCATTTATATTCCCGGAGGGAAAGCGCCCCTGGTATCCACTTCCATCATGACGGGCGGTTTTGCTCAGGCCGCCGGCGTGCGGGAGATTGTGGCCGCTACGCCCTGCGGGCCGGACGGCCGGGTGAATCCCGCACTTTTGTATGCGCTGAAAGCCTCCGGCGCGACGGAAATTGTCAAGATAGGGGGCGCTCAGGCGATAGCCGCCCTTGCACTGGGGACGGAGAGCGTGAAACCGGTGGAAAAGATTTTTGGTCCCGGCAACCGTTTTGTGGTGGAGGCCAAACGCCAGTTGGTGGGGGCTGTTGCCATTGATTTGCTGCCCGGACCCAGTGAAGTAATGGTGCTGGCGGATGATACTGCGGATGCAGAGTTTCTGGCTGCCGACCTGCTGGCGCAGGGCGAGCATGGCCCGGACAGCGTAGTTGTTTTTGTCACTACATCAGAGGCGTTATTGGAGCAGGTGGATGCGGAAGTGGAACGCCAGGCCGCCCTGCTGAGCCGCGGATCCATCATCCGGGAGGTGCTGGACAAGCATGCCTACGGTTTTCTGGTTTCTTCCATTCAGGAAGGGGTGGAACTGGTTAATGCCTTTGCGCCGGAGCATTTGGTGCTTGTCACTCGGGATGAAGAGGCCGTACTTAATGGCATCAGGACGGCGGGCGCCATTTACGCAGGCTCCCTTTCTACTGTAGCCTGCGGGGATTTTCTGGCGGGTCCCAGCCATACGCTGCCTACCGGCGGCGCCGGCAAGTCTTTTTCCGGCTTGCGGGCGGACCAGTTCCAGCGCCGCACCAGCGTGGTGCGCATGGACCGGGATGCCGTGCTGAACTCCGCCCCGTATGTGGCGGAGTTTGCCCGGGTGGAGGGGCTGGACGCCCACAACCACTCCATTCAGGTTCGCGCCGCCCGCGTGAACCGGTAATCCCGGAATTTTCCTCAATGCTCTCCATGATGCAACAGCAGGGAATCAGGGAACGGTTGCCCGTTGCAGAAGATCTCCTTGTTGCCGGACATGGCTATATGGGCGTTTCCCGGCATCATGGGGGTGGAGTGGGGGCCGTTGCTGAGAGCATGGTAGTCGGCTTGCCGACCCGTTTGCGAGATTTGTCGGGATGGAACGCTCATCGGATGGGCGGTTTCATCCATTTGCTCGGAAATCCCGCGTAATCGTTTCACCGTATTCCTCATGTTCAAGTCCCTCATCCGCACGTTTGCCATTGTGGCGGCCTTCATCGCGGGGTACATGATGCCCGGCCTGCATGTGTACAGCTGGACATTCAAGTGGATGCTGGTAGTAATGCTGTTTGTAACCTTTCTGGGCATCCGCTTCAAACGAATGAAGCCGGAACGGGCTCACTGGCTCCTGACGGGGGCTAATCTGATGGTCGCCCTGGCGGCATGGGGTGTGTGCCGCCTTGTTTTTGGGGATGGGTATCTGGCACAGGCCGCTTTTTTCGTAGGCATCATGCCTACAGCCACGGCGGCTCCCGTGGTGATGGGGCTGCTGGGAGGCAGCGTGGAGTTTATGCTGACCGCCCTTTTGCTAATTAACGGTATTATCTGCACCTTGCTGCCTTTCATCCTGCCGGCGGTTGTTGGGCGGGGCGGTTTTGAGATTTATCTGAACGTGGCCCAGAATATTTCCTTGGTAATGTTACTTCCCCTGGCTCTGGCATTAGCGGCGCGGCGCTTTTATCCTCGCGCCATCGCGTGGCCCAGGAAGTTGAAAGACGTCACTTTTGGCATTTGGGTGGTGATTCTGGTTTTGATAGCCGCAAACGCCTCTTATGATATTTCCTCCCGTGAGGGCATTTCGGAACGTGTTTTGGAACAGATTGGCGTGATTGCCCTGCTGGTTTGCGGGGTCAATTTCGGGTTGGGATATTTGCTGGGGGGACACACGCGCGCTGCGGAGTGCAGCCAGGCATTAGGGCAGAAGAATACCACCCTGTCCATTTATCTGGCTTTGACGTATGCCAGCCCCATTGCCGCTCTGGGCCCCACGTTTTATGTACTGTGGCATAATTTATGGAATGCCTGGCAGTTGTACCGCGCGTCCGAACGAAAGCGCAGGGATGGATGAGGAAGGGGGCATCCGGCGCGGCGGAAGTCCCCGGCAGAATTATGGGGATTTCCATGGTCGGAAAAACGGGAGGGAGGGTTCTTTTGAGCCGGTTCCCAGTGACGGCCGGCAGACTGTTGAAGGTTCTTTTTTATCCACTTTCAGGAACGGCAGAGGAGTTCTCCCCGAGCAAAAAGCTTGAAATTCGGGGAACGCCCGGTAACGTTATGCACTTGTTATGCAGGCGTCTTCTCCTTTGCCCCCTCTGTCTCCGCGTACCAAGTGGCTGATTGCCCTGTGCTTGTGCGTGCTTGTGATGCTGCTGGAGTTCCTGACGTACCACATGGCGTACCGCATCGGCTATGATGAAGGGATGCTGACTACTCCGCCGGTGGTGGTGCAGAAAAGCGATGAAAAGGCCATGCAGAATTTGTCCCGCTTCATGGCGGATGTTTTTGCTTCGCGCGAGAGCCTGGCCGGCATTCTGGACAACCGGGAGGAACGCCTTGCATGGATCAGGGATCCGGAACTGCGGACAGAAACGGCCTGGGGCCTCACTCGGGAGCTGATTAGCCGGGGTGGCGTCGTTCCTGCTCTTCCTGCGGCCAGGGAATTAATTGACGCCGGATACGCCGCCGGGCGCTATCAGGTATGGGCTCCCCGTGCGGATGCCGTGGCAAAGGCTCTGTTGGCGGAGCACCAGTACACTTCCGCCTACGATTATTTGAAAACCGCTGAGGAGGGATATGAGAAGGAAGGAATGGCTGAGCCGCTGGTGCGGACGCTCCAGACCATGAGTTCCATTGACCAGATGCTGAACAGGAATGAACAGGCTAATATGTTGCTCCAGCGTGCGGTGGATGCCGCTGCACATCTGGGGCCGGATGCCCTCCCTGTCAGGTCCAGGCTTTTAGCCGCCCAGGGAAGGCTGGCACGTACTACGGGGCGCATTCCGGAATCGCGCGAGTATTTCAAGAAGGCTCTGGCTCTTTGTCCTCAGCCGGACAAGACCACTGGAGACCTGGCCCTGGCCAGCATCAGCATGGGGGAGGCCATGTTGGAAGCCGGCAGGAAGGATGAGGCACGGGAATTGTTTTTAAAGGGCCTTTCCGGCTCGGAAAATGCCTCTTACCTGTTGAATGACTGCCTCAATGCCCTGCGCGGTCTGGCCCGTATTTCTACGGAGCAGGGGAATTATGAGGAGGCCCTGGCTTATCTTTACCAGGCGGAAGGCGCTGCCCGCGGCGTACTGCCGGCGGACCATGCCTTTTGGGCCGGGTTGTATGATCAGAGAGGGTGGGTCAACATCTTGCGCAAGGCCTCTCCGGAAGCCCGGGCGGATTTTTTAAAGGCCATTGCCAACAGCTCGGCTTCTCCCGTCATTTCCGCCCAGTCCCGCGAAGGGCTGGGCAAGGCGTGGCTGGATGCCGGGGAGGGGGGCAAGGCCAGGGAGAACCTGGAAAAGGCCCTTCAGTTGCGGAAGTCCCATTTCGCCTCGGATATTCTGTCCCTGGGCCGCGTATATTATTCCCTGGGACTTGCCAGCGATATGGCGGGGGACAGGGAGGGCGCCCTGACTGCCTATGCCGGAGCGGTGGATTCTCTGCTGAAATGCGTGGAGGGGGCGGAACGCAGGGATTTGCTGGTTCAGTCTTATTTGTGTAAGGCGTACGCTCTGTGTGACGGAGAACAATGGAAGGAGGCGGCAGAGGCTTTTGAGGCGGTTCTTCCCATGCTGGAGGGGGAACAGAGGTCGGAGAATTACAAACAGCTTGGACGCTGTTATGACGAACTGGGCATGAAGGAGAAAGCGGATGACTGCTGGAAGGAATCCGGTTTTCCCCGGGTGCGCATGGCATCCCCCGGGCGCAGACCCTCCGTGAACTCCAGATCTTCACGGAGGTAGGATGCGAGGGGCTTCGTAAGACGTTGCGAGGCGTTTATTTTGCTTGATTTGTGCCGTCTTTTTGGCTCAATGCCTGCATGAGTTCCGAGCGCCATTTTTCCAGTAAGCCCTACCGCCCCGCACGCAAGAAAAAGTCTTATTGGAAGCCGGTCCTCTTTTTGCTCCTCCTGGGAGGACTCTGGTTCGGCTACATCCAGTACTGGCCTACGATAGAAGGGTGGTTCAAGCCGACCATTCATGAGGTGCACAGCCAGACGCAGGCCATGGGGCATTTGCAGGATATGCTGGCTTCATGGAACGGTTCCGATGCAGAGCTGGCGCAGATGGCAGCCTCCGTGGACAAGCAGGTGGAATGGATGAATTCTCCCGAAGCCAGAGATTCCTTTGCATGGCTTCTGGCGGTGGAAATGGACCGGCGCGGCATGCTGAAAGAATCCGAACCTATGTTGGCTGCTCTTCTGGGAAAAAAGCTGGCTGCTTCCTCCTCCATGACGGCGGAGGACAATACCCGCCTTCTGGGCGTCAGCCTGAACTGGGCGCGGGAATTCGCCCGCCGCAAGCATGATGCTGTGGCGGAAAAGCTTTATGAAGTGATTTTGAAAAATACACCGGAAGACCAGGTTTCCATCCGTTTAGCGTGCTTGGAGCCATTAATCCATTATGCGTACGACCAGGCCAGGTTTGAGCGTTTTTCCGCGTTGTGCAAGCAGGCTGTTTCTCCTGTCATGAGGAGCATGCTGAATAAACCGGAGGATGTGAAGAGCATGGTGAAAATCCTGTTGCTTCAGGATACTCTGCCAGACAGGACCACCGGGTTGCCCGGTGGCACGGGGAGTGCGATTGCCCGGGAGCTTCTTACTAAATTCCGCCTGACCGCCAATCCGGACATGGGCCGCATTATTCTGAATGAACTGAAGATGCCGCTGAACACGCGCCGGAAGTATTCCCAGGAGGAATTGAAGGCCATGGCCGACCAGCTGGAAGCGGCTCTGATCTGCTTCCGTGCAGCTGAAACGGAGATGGACTGCACGCCGGAGACAATGCTTGCCCTGGCACGGGTAAGGATGCAGATGGGGGATTTGAGAGAAGCCTCCCGCCTGCTGTCCCGTGCAGAAGGGGCTGCCATGACGCTTGGCGTGGATGCTCCCCGTATTTTGAGCGGCTCCAGCCTGAGCCAGGATATTGCGTCCATGCGGTCCCAGCTTGAAAAATACAGCCAGGCAGAGGCTTTGGTGAAACGGGCTTATGAAGATGTGAATGTTGCCGCAGCTTTCCTGAAGGCGCAGGATTACGATCAGGCGGTAAAGTATCTGGAACAGGCAATGAAAGTGGCTCGTGAAAATACCACGTTTGTTCAGGCACTTCAGCCGGTCATTCTGAATCTTCAGGCGGAGATAAGCGCCGGCAGGGAACAATGGGCTCTGTCGGAGTCCCAATATGGAAAGTTGATTGCGGAGTGGGATGCGTTGACTCCGGAAGATAAGGAAAAACTCCGGAACAATCTGGCCTCCATCCAGTTGGGAGAGCTTTACAATGAAATTCACCGCAACTGGGCTGGTGTGTGCCTCAAGCAAAAACGAACCACAGAGGCCCGCAGGGTGCTGGGGAAGATAGGAGAGGTGCCGGCTGAAGAACCGGAGAGGCCTGCTTCGCGCCGACGCCGCAGATAGCAGACCCCTTCCTTCAGTTAGGCCGTTCCTTTTTTGGAAAGGCAAAGTTCTCCATTGGCAGATGCCGGAGGGGCTCAGAGTTCCCAGAGGCTCCGGTCGGGAGCTTGACCAAAGCGGGATACCTGCGGTCAGCTACGTGAGGCTGAAGGGGCTTTTTAAGGAAATGTGCCGCTTTAATCTCCCTTGGCGTCATCAAAGAGCTTTGGCACAGGTTCCGTTTCCCTGTATCGACGGGTACCCGGCATTCCGGAGAGAAAAAATGGATTTTAGGCCCTCAACAAACTATATGCCTCTTTTTGGGGCAAATGTAACGTTTCCGGTATGCTCCATACTCTCAAGCAGAGCTGAAAAACAGCTTCCGCGGAACCTTCAGCTGCGGACTTTGGCTTTCTGCCTTACATGGCTGAGAGCCCTTTTTCCATGAACCATTTTTTCACGGCGGTCAGCTGCGGATTGACGGCGGGAGCGCACAGTATATTTTGCGAAAATTTGGCTAACCGTAAGGTTGCCCTGTTCGAAAAGTTTGAAAATATTATCTCTCACCCTCATGGCTTCCTGAAGCGCCGCGTCAGCGCCTCCGTATTGAGAATCGGAGAAATAACGGGTGAATAAACGCTTGTTCTTACAGATCGCCAACCGATAGCCCTGAAAGGCCGTTGTTTCGTAAGTGTAACGGGTGATGTTTTTACAAGGCATATGAACAGAAGTTATGGGACCGGGTGATAGAAGCAGTGATAAGCTTTTATTAGAATAAGTTCCATTTCCTGTAAAATCCAGAAAAAACACAATTTGTTAGATTGAGTGCAAAAAATGCACTACTAGATGCTTGTGGACAGGTTATTGTGGCGTGTCATCCCTGACATAAAAACAACCGTCGGAAACACGGATTTTCAATTTTTCCCCTGCATGCACCTGGTTTGTCTGCCGGATAAGCTGCTTATCCTGGTTTTCCACCAGGGCATATCCGCGGCGCAGGGTCTGTTCCGGGCTGTGTGCTTCAAGACGTGCTTGAATAAGAGTGAGTTGTGAAGATAAATCCGTCATGCGGGCGGCGGCTGCATGGGATAAACCGGCCTGAAGGGAGGCCAGAAGCTGTGTACGCTCCCGGTTCCTGTGGGCGGGATGGCGCATTTGCAGTTGATGTTCCAATTTGTTAATATGAAGCGCATTATGAAAAATTCTCGTGGTTGCGGCATTCTGCAGAGTTTCTTCCATATCGTCCAGGCGCTGAGAATAAGGAGAGAGCAGGGAATACGCATCCAACAGTTTCCCTCGCAGGTAAACATCCAGTTTCAGCTTGGAACGCAAGAGGGAATGCCGAGCGGATGCATGAAGAGCCTGTTCCATTCTGGACAGCTTGCGGAGCCATTCAGGGCCGTCCGGTGTGGCCAGTTCCGCGGCTGCGGTGGGAGTGGGTGCGCGCAGATCCGCCGCAAAATCGGCAATGGTGAAGTCCGTATCATGACCCACTGCGGAAATCACGGGAACGGTACATTCGTAAATGGCGCGCGCCACCGTTTCCTCATTGAAATTCCACAAATCCTCAATGGAGCCGCCGCCGCGGCCTACAATGAGCACGTCCACGGGCGGGAGACCGTTGAAGGGCGCTCCGGACCAAGCGCGCACGGCTGCGGCTATTTCGTGCTCCGCTCCTGCCCCCTGCACGCGTACGGGCAGCAGATAAGCCTTCACCCACGGGGCACGGCGTTCCAATACGTGCCGTATGTCCTGGATGACGGCGCCGGTGGGGGAGGTGACGATGCCGATGGCGCGGGGGAACGTGGGAATTTTCTTTTTGTGTTCCGCGTCAAACAACCCCTCGCGCTGGAGTTTGGCTTTCAACTCCAAAAAGCGAGTCTGCAAATCTCCCTGTCCTGCAGCTTTTACCTGCCTGATGACCAGCTGGAGTTGCCCCCGGTCCGGGTATACGGTGGCGCTGCCCAGGACATGGACTTTCATCCCTTCCTGGAGCCGTATGGGGCATTTAGAAGCCGCTGCCTTGAAAAAGGCGCAGAAAATTTCCGCTCCCTGTTCCTTCAGGGTGAAATAAACGTGGCCGCTGGTGTGATGCTTGACGTTGCTCAGTTCTCCCACCACCCACTGGGTGCCCACAGCGATGCTGACCGTGTCTCTCAGGCGGTAAACGAGCTGTTTGACTGTGATGGGTTTGGGCGCGGCGGGCGTTTCCTCCGGGAATTCCATAAATTACGGTTCAAAGGGGATGTTCAGCGCTTCATACGCCAGCATCCTGCATTGCTTGATATCCAGCTTGCCGGATGGGAGCACCGGGATGCGTTCTACGGGAATAATCTCCTTGGGGCACCAGAGGGCCGGCAGCCCCTGGTCAATCAGGCCGTGCCTGATGAGGGTGCGCGCCTGGTGCACGTAATCCGTCACCAGGGTGGTGAGCAGGGCTACGGCCTCCCCTTTTACGGGGTCCGGAATGGTGACGACGGCTATCCGCCGTTCTTCGTCCGCCGGATCCAGATTCCAAATGTTCATAATGGCTGCTTCCAGGGCTTCATGAGGCACCATTTCCCCGCCTATTTTGGAAAAGCGGGAACTGCGTCCTTCAATCTTCAGGAAGCCGAATTCGTCTGCGGAACCTATGTCTCCGGTTTTTAGCCAGCCGTCCACGAAAATATCGCGATCCGTCTCCGGACCGCCCAGATAGCCGGGAAAGATGTTCGGGCCTTTCAGCCAGATCATGCCGGAAGTAGTGATGGGAACCACGCGTCCCGTGTGAGGGCTGGTGATGCGTATGGCGATTCCGGGAAGGAGGGCTCCTACGGAACTCTTTTTCATGCCGGGAATGAAGTCTCCGGCGGCATTGGATGGCGCCGGGTCAATGAAGTTGACGGAACAGACGGGAGAGGCTTCCGTCAGGCCGTAGCCTTCGCATGGAATGATGCCGAATTTTTCCCGGAAAGCGGCGGAAAGGTCTTCCGGCAGTTTTTCCGCGCCAACGATCAGGTAGCGGACGGTTTTAAAGGTGTCCGGTTCGCAGCGTTTCATGAAACCGCGCAGGAAGGTGGGCGTGGTGACTACCAGACTGATTCCGTACTGCTTGATAAGGGTTCCCAGCCGTTTGGCCTCAAGAGGGGATGGATAGGTGACCATGTCGTACCCGCCGATCATCGGATACCATAGCCCGATGGTGATGCCGAAGCAGTGGAATACGGGCAGGCTTCCCAGAAACCTGCTTTGCGGTTCCAGCGTAATGCGGGAGGAACATTGAGAGATGTTGGAAAGAAGGTTGTGGTGGGTCAGCGGCACGCCCTTGGGTTCCCCGGAAGAGCCGGAAGTGAACATCAGCACGGCTTCGTCCGCGCCTGTAGGTGCGTCCAGCCCCAGTTTTTTAATCATGAACCCCGCTGTCAGGAATTTGATGGCGAGGCCCCAGCGTTTGGCGGAACCTTTAAGCAGGGGAATTTCCCGCTCCATGAGGATCAGATCCCGCTGGGGGGGCCACGGGAAATTCTGGAGCTTTCGCATGAAGGTATCCGCAGTAATAAACCAGTCCACGCCGGATTGCTTTACAGAGCTGGCAAAGGCTCCTTCCGAAGCGGAATAATTGAAATTCACCGGTGTTTTCCCGGCGAACAGGCAGCCCAGATTGGCTATGGCCGCTCCCTTGCCCGGCGGAAGAATGATGCCGACCCGGCGATTCGAGGTAATTTTTTTCAACCTCTTGGCAAAGGCTACGGAAATGGCCAGCAGCTGGCCGTAAGTCAGCGTAGTGTCGTCAATGCCGTCGATGACCCGGCAATCGGAATGAAGTTTGAGGCTGCGGAAAAGGAGGGCGGACAGGGAACCGTGGAGCTGAGGCAGCGTGGCGTATGCCTGGGCGGAACATTCCAGCCACGCGGAGGTCAGGCGTGCTGCCATCTCGGCCCCGGGGGCCAGTTTGGGGAGAATATGTATCTGGATGTCCGCCTGGGCGTCCGTATCGGCCTCCGCATCCAGCACGGAGTTCGTGTAAAAACCGGCATAGACCGGTACGGGGGAAATATGCAGGGCTTCCAGGGCCTTGATGACCCGCGGAGGAATTTGGCTGATGGAACCTTTCACATGGGAGACGGGACCGGGCAGAAATACTACTCTTCTGCCTTCGTTAATGCGTTCCATGATGGCGGAACGCAGCGCGACAGGGTCGCTGCCTCCGGCCTGGAACAGGATGCCGTCCGCTTTAGTGGATTCCAGATGGGAGGCGGTGGCCGTATCCGGGGGGAGACCTTCTTCCACCAGGTAGGTCATGCGGTCCCTGCCCAGTTCTTTTTCGAACATCAGTAGGGTTTTATAAGATACTTTGTTGAAGATCAACAGATCACCTGAGTCGGATAAATTGGAGGAACCAAAAATGGCCATGGGAAAAGGATAAAAAATTTGCTTGAAGCATTTTAGCAACTTGAAGAGCCGGGAGCAAGGAGGAAAGGTGCATTCCCGGTTGCTTTTCCTTTATCCGGACCGGTCTCGGAAGCCTTTCCCGGCTCGGTACGTTTTTTATGGGAAGAGTATTGTTTTTCACGGGATTGCCTGGATTTGGCGTTATCTCCTGCGAAGGCGTTTCCGTAAACCAGCTGTTCCGATATTTACTTACTGATGAATGGGCCTGGTAGGCAGCAACATCTTCGGACATGAAACGCTGGCGGAAATCCGCGTAAACGCGGCGCAGGACCTGGGAGACCGGAGAGGGGAAACGAACGTCTCTCTGCTGGGCAACCCCGGCTTCGCGCAAAGCGTGAGGGGGGGCGAAAGTGGGAACGACGGCGCTGTAGCTGGGAGCCGGACTGAGCGTGCCGGTGGGAACGAAGGGAACTATCTTCGTGAACGGGAACGCGGACATCCGGGACGGGGCTGCTCAGTAAACGGGACATATCAGCTACTGCTACGATTTCTGGTCTTTGCTCCGAACTTGTTGCGGGCAAACAATACACCCTCTTTTTCTATGTATGAAAGGTGAAATTCACGAAAGGTGTTATTTTGCTGCATCGTTTGTTCAGGAATGGGGAAGGGATGAAAAATAATTTTTGCGTCCATTTTTATTTTCATGTGAAATGTTGCATTGCGGATTAGCAATCCGCAGAAGCATTATCCAGAAAATAGACCAGAATCAGATATTTTTGATGTTTATAATGAAAGAGATATGGAATGTTTTTTTTGAAAAAATTCTGAATTGGATATTAAGAAGAAGATGATTTCCGGGTATGCAACATGCATTGGATCAATGTTAAATATTGACGGCGGATTGCTAATTCGGTAATAGCTATATATTGCAAACAGCCAATCAGGACGGCTGGATAGCTTTATTATTTACCCATATTTGCAAGTTATGAAGTTACGTCTACCGCTCAAGTTGTTGTCCGCCTTATTGTCGTTTTATGCCATATCCGGTTTTCATGTGTTCGCTGCTACGGAGTGGGACGGCAGCAGATATTCCGGTAATATCTATACGTGGGTAGGGAGTTCGTCCAATGATTTTCATAACGGCGGCATTGTCCTGACCAATCCGGATGGAACATACGGTCCTGTCAATACGAATTGGGGTTCCGTTTCAGAGGAGGGAAGTATTTGGAACCTTTTTGCCAATGAAACGGGACTGTCGGAATATAACACATTGCGCTTTGTCGCATCAGGCACGGAAGTGGGCGATGTCACCGTATCGGCGACCAATAAAAATCCATCCTGCTCCTTTACGCCATTTACCATGGGGGGATTGATTGTGGAGGAAGGGGCATCAGGGTTCTCCCTTGTCCCGAACAATAATGCCCAGAGGACTCTTATACTGGGGAGAGCGGGTACGGAAGAGCCGGTATTATTTACGGTTCGTGAAGATTTTTCCCTGGGTTCTTCCTCCAATGCATGGGGCCCGGTTAATGTGAATGCAGACTGGAATGTCCTTGTGGCAAATGGCAAGACGCTGAATGTTTACGGGGCACTGAATTCTTCCGGACGGACCATTACGGTGGGCGGGGAAGGATTCAGCGGTACGTTGGTTTTAAACAATGCGGCCAATGCATCCATGACTGCTGAATGGGTCATCACCTCCGGCTCTACTGTAAGGTGCATGAATAATTCCGCTTTGGGAAGCGGCCTTGTTACGCTGGATGGGGGGACGCTTGATTTTAACTCGCAAACGATCGGATCAACCATTACGTTGAACATGAGCGGGACCGGGACATTGCAGAATGTGACAGTTGATGGAGCAATTTTATCTTATACGTCTTCATCGGGAAATGATGGGATTACTGCTTCAAATACCACGTGGACGTCCGGGAAAATAGATATTGGGCGTTTGTTGCAGGGATTTAGTGCCGAAGGTTCCAATACCGTTGATTTGGGAGCGGAGCTTGGCGAGGGCTTTAGCGTACTGGGCTTAGATACAGGGCAATACAGAATAGAAGGCAGCGTGCTGACGATAGAAGACGGGGCGATATCCAGCGTGACGTGGGTATCTGCGGGAGCGGGAGGGGCATTGGAAGAAACGGTCAAGAATG
>ERZ1673702.884-NODE-884-length-36845-cov-5.406279_pt1 | contig 36845 bp, 30 predicted proteins | sample MGYA00580232_ERZ1673702 | MGnify/ENA primary metagenome ERZ1673702 (study PRJEB41218, sample SAMN15661792) | gut metagenome | host: Homo sapiens | place: Canada: London | collected 2015-08-20/2019-03-30 | study: EMG produced TPA metagenomics assembly of... | reverse complement strand
AACGTGGGCTTTCGCCATGTTTTCAATGGTATAGGCGCGGATTTTTTCCAGAGAAGCCGTCCCCATTTTCTCCAAATCCGAGGACAGGATTTCCTTCATCTTTCCGGCAAGGGCAGCAGCGTCCTCCACAGGCACGATACTCCCGTTGACGCCCTCCTCCACCAGCTCCAGACCGGCAACGCACCGGTCGGTGGTGATGACGGGCAGGCCGTAGGCCATGGCCTCGTTGATGACCAGTCCCCAGATGTCCTCCCGGGTGGGCAGGACGAACAAGTCCGCAGCTCTGTAATACCGACTGAGGGCTTCCTTCTTCTGGAAACCCACAAAATGGACGTTATCCAGCCCCAGAGACGCGCGCATCTGCAAATAGTCTTCTGTCGGCTCGCCGCCGACAATGTAAATCCCCACGTCCTTGTCAAGCGAACAGGCGGCGTGCATCAGGATGTCGAAGCCCTTTCTGTGGATAAACTGGCCGATGGCCAGTACCATCCGCTTTTCCGGGACGCCCAGTTTCTCTTTCAGCGCCTGCTTTTCATCGGCGGAGGGAACGGCAGGGAGGATATCCTTCTCAAACACGGAGGAGAAGGGATAAAAATGAATGCGGCTTTCCTCCGCCCCGTAGTGGACAAGAAATTCCGTGGTGTACCGTCCAGAGCTGAGCCACTGGTCAGCCTTGCGCACCAGCGACTTCTTGAACAGATACTTTACCTTCCGCTCCTGCCGGATCAGGCCGCCGTCCACTTCCATGTAAAAGGGAATTTTCCTTCTGCGCAGCCACCGCATCGCAAGGATCGCCGTGGGCGAGGAATAGCCGCATATCACGATGGCGTCGTAGGGCTTTTTCAGCCATTCGGTCACGTCCAGACACAGATTTTCGTCCAGAAGATGGGCAACACACCGCTTCAGCTGCACCGGGCGGTAAGCGCCGCCACCGGAAACGAACCAATCGGCACTGCGGTTTTTCTGGTCTTCCACCCGGTCGGTGAACAGCACCGTCACGTCCATGCTCTTTGCCAGCTCATCGTAAAAATGAACCCGGTAGGGGGAAGCGTAGTTCGTCAGGAACAGCACTCGTTTCATACCGTTGTAACCTCTCAATGTCAATCGCCGAAATCGATCTGCACAATCTGATGGCGGTTTTCCCGCTGGTTTTCCGGCGGGAGCTGCATGTAGTCTCCGTACAGCGTGGTCAGGAACTTGTCGTACTCCGCCGGCGCTTTGAAGGTTTCTCCCTCAAAGGTCACGTCCGTCAGCGCCTGACACCACGCTTTCTCGTAGGCATCCGGCTTCGTCATGGCGCTCTGCTCGCAGACATAGCCGTTTTCCGGCAGCGCCGTCGCAAGCGCGTCATACGCCTTTGCAAGGCTTTCCTGATCGGCAAACAGCGCCCGCGCCTGATAGTATAGGTAGCCAATCCGCTTTTTCCAGAGGATTTTCTCATTCTCCCGCCAGGGCTGATAGTGGGATTTCATCAGCTTCGTCCGGTAGATTTTCAGCAGACGGCCTGCCGTTTCCTGCCGCTTTTCCGCATCCGGGGACACGGCGTCATAGGGAAAAATGTCCACATAGAAGCCGTTTTCTTCTAATCTGTGGGACTTGGCCTCCAAGTACAGCGTGCCGCGCTTGCGCACCTTGCCGAAGGGCAGGGCGTAGTTGGGGTCTGTGTACCAGCTCTGCCAGCAGTATTCCGGTTTCAGTTTCTCCGGGGCGATGCGGCAGAATTTCTCATAATTCTCCCGCAGCATTCCCACGTCCATATCGTCGTCCCACGGAATGAACCCCTGATGGCGCACCGCGCCCAGAAGGGTGCCACAGGTGAGAAAATAGGGAATGTCGTTTTCCTTGCACACCCGGCGGATCTCCTTCGCAATTTCCAGCTGGGTCAGCTGAACCTTTCTCAGCAGTTCCCGTTCCATATGGTTACCCCCTTTTCATAAGCCGTTCCACCAGCGCCATGACCGGGAACAGCCATAAAAACACGTCCGCAATCAGATTCTGTGTGTTAAAGGACATGAACAGAATGACCACCAGCGCCAGATTCACCCATATCTTCCGCTCCTTCCGCCACACCAGCGCGACCCAGCAGGCGATATGCAACAGCGCCGCCGGAATGCCGAAGGCGGAGAAAAGAATGAGGGTGGAAGTGGTATTGTTGGCGGTGGCATACAGCACCTCCGCTATCTTCGCACCGAAGATGGGATGGTGCAGGAAAATGGAAATGTCGGTCACAACAGCGTCCATTCTCTCCACCGAGGAATCCTGCCCGTTGACAAATTTGCCAATGGCCATGTCGTAAACTTCCCAGTAGAGGACGTTTTTCCGCGCAATGGAAACGCCCGCTATCACGGCGACGCACAAAATCAGCCCGACCGCCACGGCACATACCCGCTTGTCCCGATACCATTTCTTGTCAAAAAACAGCACGATCGCCAGCAGTCCCATTTCCGCGACGCCGCCGGTGGCAAACGTGGACACCATCGTCGCAGCCAGAATGCCGTTGACCAGCCACAGCTGCCACGGCCTTTTCCACTCGACTTCGTAATTGTTCAGATACAGCGCCGTGATCAGGAAAAACTGATAAACCCCCGGCTCCCGGAAAATACCGAAATTCCGATTTTTGACATACGTATCCGGGACAATGGACAGAAAGAAATTGTGAAATTCAAAGCCCATGGAATTCTGGAACACCGGCACCGCGTAAGCACCACTATCCACGCCGATGCGCAGGATGTACGCCGCCAGTACGGAATACGCCCCCAGAACGGACATAATCACCACATAATACTTGGCCGCATCCCGCAACGTAAGGAAATAAGACAAAAACACCGCCGTCAGCAGGCACAGCAGGACGCTGAAATACATCAGCTGCCAGTCCCGCTTCACCAGCATGGGCAGCAGAAGCACCGCCGCCGCGATTCCGGCGACAATCATCCTCCGGTCTTTCAGAATTTGGAGCAGATTTCTCCGGTTGACAATCAGAAACGCGACACCCAGCAGGCAGATCACGCCCAGCATGAGAAACTGCGCCTTCTCAAAACCGATTACCGCCGTGGTGAACATACTGTCCCGCGCCAGAAAAAGCATGGCCGTGAAAAACGCGGCAAAGGCAATTTTTGTCCCAAGGCTGTCCGGGAAGGGATAATGGGTCATTTGCGATTCTCCTTTGTGATCTGTTCCACGGCTTCCAGCAGATGCGCCGCGCCCCTTGGTACGGCGACGCCCCCGAACTGGCTGACGACCTCCTCGCAGGCAGTCCCCTGATAAACCACGGCCCCCGTGCCGCAGCACCGGGCTTCCAGCACGGTCATGCCGAAGGTCTCCTCCGTGCTGGGGTTCAGAAATACGTCGGCGGCTGTATAGGCTTCCGCCAGCTCCTGAACGCTGTTGGTGCGGGGCAGCCCCAGAATTCCCGCCGGGAGGGATTGAATCTGCTTTGCGCTCAGACCGATCAGCACGATGGCATATTCTTCGTCCAACAGGTCATGAAGCGCCAGAAAGTCCCGCAGTCCCTTGCGCTCGTCCCAGACGCTGGCAACGCCCAGCAGGATGATTTTATTTTTCAGACCGTACTTTTCCCGGAAATTGCCGGGGGTGGGCTTGAAGATTTCCCGGTTCACCGTGTTGTATACCACCTTCACCGGGTAGTCCCTCAGAAAGCTCTCCTTTACCCGGCTTTCCAGCCAGTGGGAGGGAACGATCAATGTCACATTGGGGATGCCGGTAAACAGCGCCCGCTTTTTTTCGTAATTTTTCCGGCTGTTGTCCAAAAGAATGCTGGCAGGATAAGCGCGTTTCTGTGGGCAGCCGTGGCAGCCGGTTTTCCAGCGGTCACAGCCCACATAGTCAAAATAGGCGCAGTGCCCCGTAAAGCTCCAGCAGTCGTGAAGCGTCCAGAAAATGGTCTTTCCGCAGCCGCGCAGGTAAGTAAACAGCTCTCCTAAGTGAATGTAATAGCCGTGAACATTGTGCAGCCAGATCACGTCCGGGTCGTATTCCCTGACCCAATCCAGAAACCGCCGGGTCGCCCGCCGGGAACCGAAGCCGGAATCGTCCAGCAGGCGGCTTTCCGCCCCGTGGAGCCTATAGTCCATGGGCGTACCGATGCGCACCGTGGGAATATCGCTGCAATTTGCCTCTTCACGGCCAAAGGCGAGCACGCACTCATGCCCCTGCGCCATCAGCCCACGGCACTGCTCCGCCGCGATGCGCCCCGTGCTGCCAAAGCCGGCAACGGAGTTGATGAACAGGTATTTCATGCGTCTCGCCTCCCGATGTTGTGAAATTTTCCGGCTGTTTCATCATATCCAGAAAAAACAGCGCAATTTGTCGGCGTCTGGCTTCTTACGACTTTCTCCAGACCATTTTGTCCACCACGCCGGTGTAGGACTGGATGATCTTGACCACCTTGGTGGATACGTTTTCCTCCACATAGTCCGGCACGGGAATCCCCAAATCGCCGTCCCGGTTCATCTGAACGGCGGTGTCCACCGCTTGCAGAAGATTCTTTTCATCAATGCCCGCCAGAATGAAGCAGCCCTTGTCCAGCGCTTCGGGGCGCTCCGTGGACGTGCGGATGCACACCGCCGGGAACGGATGTCCCACGGAGGTGAAGAAGCTGGATTCCTCCGGCAGCGTCCCGGAATCGGACACCACAGCGAAAGCGTTCATTTGCAGGCAGTTATAGTCATGGAAGCCCAGCGGCTCGTGCTGAATCACCCGGCTGTCCAGTATGAAGCCCGTGGCCTCCAGCCGCTTTTTGGAGCGGGGGTGGCAGGAATACAGAATGGGCATATCGTACCTTTCCGCCATGGCGTTGACGGCGCGAAACAGGGACAGGAAATTCTTTTCCGTGTCGATGTTTTCCTCCCGGTGGGCAGACAGCAGAATGTACTCTCCCTTGGTCAGTCCCAGCCGCTGGTGGATGTCGGAAGCCTCGATGGCGTTTAAGTTGGCGTGGAGCACCTCCGCCATGGGGGAGCCGGTAACGTAGGTGCGCTCCTTGGGCAGACCGCACTCATGGAGGTATCTTCTCGCATGTTCGGAGTAAGCCAGATTGACGTCGGAGATGATGTCCACGATCCGGCGGTTGGTCTCCTCCGGCAGGCACTCGTCCTTGCAGCGGTTTCCCGCCTCCATGTGGAAAATGGGAATATGCAGCCGCTTGGCCGCAATGGCGGACAGGCAGGAATTGGTGTCCCCCAGAATCAGCATGGCGTCCGGCTGAATGGCCGTCATCAGCTTGTAGGAGCAGTTGATGATGTTGCCCACGGTGGCGCCCAAGTCGTCCCCCACTGCGTTCATATACACATCCGGGTCGGCAAGTCCCAAGTCCCGGAAGAAAATCCCGTTCAGGTTATAATCGTAATTCTGCCCCGTGTGGGCGAGAATGCAGTCAAAATATTTGCGGCACTTGTTGATGACCGCCGCCAGACGGATGATCTCCGGGCGGGTGCCTACGATGATGAGCAGCTTTAATTTTCCGTCATTGCGGAACGCCACGTCGGAATAGTCCAGCTTCATTTCCATGTCAAACCACCTCAAAGAATGTATCCGGCTTTTTCGGGTCAAAGCACTCGTTTGCCCACATGAGCGTCACAAGATCGTCCGTTTCGCTCAGGTTGATAATGTTGTGGGTGTATCCCGGCAGCATGTGGACGGCTTCGATTTTCTCTCCGGAAACTTCAAAATTCAGCACTTCCCCGGTGCCGACCTTCCGCTGCTGAATCAGGCCGTGGCCGGACACCACGATGAAAAATTCCCATTTGGTGTTGTGCCAGTGCTGCCCCTTGGTCACGCCGGGACGGCTGATGTTCACGCTGAACTGGCCGCAGTTCGCCGTTTTCAGCAGCTCCGTGAAGCTGCCCCGGGCGTCAACGTTCATTTTCAGGGGGAACGCCGCCTTTTCCCTGGGCAGATAGGAAAGATACGTAGAATACAGCTTTTTCGCGAAGCTGCCTGCCGGAATTTCCGGCATCAGCAGGGTCTGGGGCTGCGCCTTGAAGCTGTCCAGCAGCGCTACGATCTGCCCCAGAGTCGCCCGGTGGGTGACGGGCGCGGCGCAGTAGCGCCCGGACGCCGTCAGAACCGTGTCCACGCCCTCAAATTCGCAGTGATGCTCTCTGCCCTCCAGCGCTGCGATCATCTCGTCCACCAGATCGTCGATGTACAGCAGCTCCAGCTCCACGCCGGGGTCGTTCACCGTGATGGGCAGGTCGTGGGCATAGTTGTGGCAGAAGGTGGCCACGGCGGAATTGTAGTTGGGACGGCACCATTTTCCGAACAGGTTGGGGAAGCGGTACACCAGCACCTTCGCCCCGGTCTCGGCGGCGTAGGAGAAGAACAGCTCCTCCCCCGCTTTTTTGCTCCTGCCGTACTCACTCCCGGCATAGCGCCCCACCATGGTCGCCTGAATAGAGGACGACAGCATCACGGGGCAGATGTTATGGTATTTTTTCAGCGTGTCCAGCAGCGTGGAAGCAAAGCCGAAATTTCCCTGCATGAACTCTTCCTGATTCTTCGGGCGGTTGACGCCGGCAAGATTGAACACGAAGTCCGCCTTCCGGCAGGCCGTTTCCAGCAGCGCCGGGTCGGAGTCGATGTCGTAGAGGTACAGTTCCCCCACCGTAAGCCCCGGATGGGTCTTGTCACGGCCGTCCCGGATGCACTCCAGCGCCGCCGTCAGGTTTTTGCCCACAAATCCGGCCGCGCCGGTAATCAGAATGTTCATGCCAGCTCACCCTTCCGTTACTTATTCTTCATGGCTTCCAGTTCTTCCCGGATGTAGCTCAGGCTCAGCAGCTTCTGCTGCACCTGCTCCACGTTCAGCAGCTCCGTGTTGTTGCTGTTGAACTCCGTGAGGACGTTGCGCTGGGTGTCGCCGTCCTTGAAATATTTGTCGTAGTTTAAGTCCCGCTTGTCGCAGGGAACGCGGTAGAAATTGCCCAGATCGATAGCGTGGGCACATTCCTCATTGGTCAGCAGCGTCTCGTACATCTTTTCGCCGTGGCGGATGCCGATGACCTTGATCTCGTGGCCGGGGGCAAACAGGCCGGTGACGGCTTTTGCCAGTGTCTCAATGGTGCACGCCGGGGCTTTCTGCACCAGAATATCCCCGCTGACGCCGTTCTGGAAGGCGAACAGCACCAAATCCACCGCTTCCTCCAGAGACATAATGAACCGGGTCATGTTCGGCTCGGTGATGGTGATGGGGTTGCCCGCCTTGATCTGATCGATCCACAGCGGGATGACGCTGCCCCGGGAGCACATGACGTTTCCGTAGCGGGTGCAGCAGATTTTGGTCTTTTCCGGAGAAACCGTCCGGGATTTGGCGACGATGACCTTCTCCATCATGGCTTTGGATGTACCCATGGCGTTGACGGGATAGGCGGCCTTGTCCGTGGACAAGCAGATGACGGCCTTGACCCCCGCGTCAATGGCGGCGGTCAGCACGTTATCGGTTCCGAACACGTTGGTTTTCACCGCCTCCATGGGGAAAAACTCACAGGACGGCACCTGCTTGAGGGCGGCGGCATGAAAAATGTAGTCCACGCCGTGCATGGCGTTCTTCACGGAAGCGAGATCCCGGACATCGCCGATGAAGAACTTAATCTTCCCTGCCGCTTCCGGCATTTTCGCCTGAAACTCATGGCGCATGTCGTCCTGTTTCTTCTCGTCCCGTGAGAAAATCCGGATTTCCCGGATATCCGTGTCCAGGAAGCGGTTCAGTACCGCGTTTCCGAAGGAACCGGTACCTCCGGTGATCATCAGCGTTTTGTTGGCAAAAATACTCATATTCTATTCTCCTCCCCTGTTTCCGGGTGTAGAAGTTCCCGGAAAAGAGATACATATTTCCCCGTGCAAATTTCAGTGGTATACTTTTGCAGATACAGCTCCCGGCATTTTCTGCGCATGTCCCGGGCTTTCTCCGGGTTGTCCCGCAGGAAGCGGATGGCCTCGGCTAATCGCTCGCTTTCGCCGTTGCGCACCCAGAGCCCCGCGCCGGACTGGATGTCCCGGACGATGTCGCACTCGTCCATGATGGCGAGCAGGGGGATGCCCTGCATCATATAGCTGTAGGTCTTGCTGGGGACGCAAAGCCCCGTGGCGCCCTTTTCCAGAGAAATCAGCGCGCAGTCGCTCACCGCCAGCGCGTCCTGAAAGTCCTGACCATGAAGGAAGCTGTAAATCCGGACATTTTCAATGCTCTCCTGAGCGATGATCTCCCGCAGCTTCTCCATTTTATTGCCGTGTCCGGCAAAGAGGAAGAAAACGTCCTTCTCCTCCCGCAGCGCCCGGATAGCGCCCAGAATGGTGTCCATATCCTGCATGGTGCCCATATTGCCGAAATAGGACACCACGAACCGCCCCGCCGTCAACTCCCGGAACCGGTTTTCCTCCCGGTCGCGCAGGCCACCCTCATCCCGGTACCAGTTAGGAATCACCGTCACAAGTTCGTCAACGGCGTTCCGGGTGCGGAGAATGCAGTTCTTCTGCTCCGACGACAGCGCCACCACCCGGTCTGCTCGGCGGAACACACATTTGTTGATGTGGTTCATCAGTCTGCAGATCACGCTGCCTTCCCGGAGGGTGTTCGTCACCGTGGCCACCTCCGGATAGAGGTCGTAGGACACGAACACCAGCTCCGTACCGAACAGCGATTTTGCCCAAGAAGCAATCCACGGCAGAATCGGCGGGTTGGAGTACACCACCACCGCCCGGTATTTGCCGATCTCCGGCAGGTGCAGCAGCACATGAAACGTAAAGGAAAAATAGTTGACGATCCGGCCAAGAAATCCCGCCCGGCCCGTCTGGATGTATTTCAGGCGGTGAATGTGGATGCCGTCCGCATCCTCCTTCGTGGGGACCTTCCCGCCCTTGGCGTATTCCCGCGGGTAGCCGCACAGCGCGCCCACGGAGAACCCGGCGTCCCGAAGCGCCAGCACCGTATCATAGGGCAGCTGGGCGGAGGAAATATATTCGGGATAAAAAAACTGGCACAAAAACAGGATATCCCGCTTCTTTTTCAAGCAACCGCCCTCTTTCGCTTCCTAAAAATCAGGTTCTCTCCGTCTCCAGAATGGACTGCTCCAGCGTTTTCACGCAGTAATCCCGGCTGTACCGGCTCAGCGCAAAATCATAGCACAGGCTGCCAAAGGCTTTGTCCACCGCAGGCGAAAAAAACCGCAGCAGCTTCAGCGCCCAGGTGAAGCCCCTCACCATCAGGATGCCCTTTCCGTTTGCGTGGGCGATCCAGTTGACCATGTCGCTGGTGTTGGTGTATTCGTTGTTCTGGGGGCAGAATATGCCCGCCGCCTCGTCGTCAATGAGCAGCCGGACAAATTCCGTCAGATTCTCAATATACAGCATGGAACGCTGGTTGGAAACGTAAGGAAAAACCGGCAGCTTCTTCGCCAGCTTCGCCATGGTCACGTAATTGCCCTTGCAGCCCTTGCCGTAGATCATGGGCGGGCGGAGAATTGCGACCTTGAAGCTGTCATCCGCCAACGCCTGCAAATCCGCTTCCGCTCTGGCTTTGCTGACGCCGTAGTTGTCCGCGGGGTGCAGCGGCGTGTCTTTCGTGATGACGACCGTCTTGCCGATGGGCGCAGTCAGGCCGTAAACGCTCTCCGAGCTCATAAACAGGAACTGACCCACACCGTCGGTCTTGGCCTTTTCGGCCGTCCGCACCGCGAGGATGTGGTTGACCTGATCGTACAGGTCAGAGCGTGCCGGGTCATTTTTGCTGTCCGGCTGATGCACCAGCCCCGCCACGTGGAACACCGCGTCGTAGCCGCGGAAAGAGTGGCTCTCCCAATCGGTGCCGCGCATATCCAGCGAATCTACCCGGTAATTTTCCGGCCACTTCCCCAGATAGTTTTCCAGAGAAACCCCGATATAGCTTCCGGCGCCGGTGATGAGAATGTTCTTCATTCTTTCTTCTCCTTTTCCAGCTGGCCGGTGCCGCCTTCCACCACGCCGTCATGCTTCAGAACAGCGCCGATGGTGCCGAAAAAGCATTTGCAGTCAAAGAAAAAGCTCAGCTTTTCCACATATTCCCCGTCGAGCCGGGCTTTTACGTCAATGGGCAGCTCGTCCCGCCCGTTGATCTGCGCCCAGCCCGTCAGGCCGGGACGCACGTCGTTGGCGCCGTATTTGTCCCGCTCCGCGATCAGGTCAAACTGGTTCCACAGGGCAGGCCGGGGGCCGATGATGGACATTTTCCCCGTGAAAATCTGAAAGATCTGGGGCAGCTCGTCCAAGGATGACTTCCGCAGAAATTTTCCCACCTTCGTGATATACTGCTCCGGGTTTTCCAGCAGATGGGTGGGTGTGTCCTTGGGGGTGTCCATCTTCATGGTGCGGAATTTCATGATGGAAAAATGGGTCTTGTGAATGCCCACCCGCTTCTGGCGGAACAGCACCGGGCCGGGGTCGTCGATCTTGATGGCGATGGCGATAATCAGCAGCAGCGGCGACAATATCACGATGGCGCAGCCGGACAGGATGATGTCCAGCAGGCGTTTGAAAAACGTTCGGTACATTCCGCTTTCCTCATTTTCTCTTATTTCGTTTGGTCAGACCTTACACTCGCGTTTGTAAGTAGGCACGATCTCCGCGACGATGTCCTTGATATCTTCGCTTTCCGCCCGGCTGGCTTCGTCCAGCCGCTTCAGCTGCTGCTCCAGCAGCGCGTCGTCCATTTCGATGGGCTTGCCGATGTGGATGAGCTTGTTGGCAGTCTCCTGCATTCCTTCTTCCTTCATCAGCAGCTCCTCGTAGAGCTTCTCGCCCGGTCTGAGGCCGGTGTACTCAATCTTGATGTCCACATCCGGTTCGTAGCCGGACAGACGGATCATGTTCCGCGCCATGGTGTCGATCTTCACCGGCTCGCCCATGTCCAGAATGAAAATCTCGCCGCCCTTGGCATAGTATCCCGCCTGCAGCACCAGACTCACCGCCTCGGGGATGGTCATAAAATACCGGATGATGTCAGGATGGGTGACGGTCACGGGGCCGCCGGCCTCGATCTGCTTCTTAAAAAGCGGGATGACGCTGCCGTTGCTGCCCAGAACATTACCGAAGCGCACCGCCACGAATTCCGTTTTGGACTCCCGGTTCATCATCTGTATCACCATCTCGCACAGACGCTTGGACGCACCCATGATGTTGGTGGGGTTGACGGCCTTGTCGGTGGATATCTGCACAAACCGCTTGACGCCGTACTCCGCGGCGGCCTTCGCCAGCTTGTAGGTGCCGATGACGTTGTTCTTGATGGCCTCGTTGGGGCTTTCCTCCATCAGCGGGACGTGCTTATGGGCCGCAGCGTGGAACACAAGCTCCGGCCGGTAGGTTTCCATCACATGGTTCAGCCGGACGGCGTCACGGACAGAGCCGATGATGACCTCCAGATTCAGTTCCGGATGGGTGCGGCGCAGCTCCATTTGAATATCATAGGCATTATTTTCGTAAATATCCAGAATAATAAGCTGCTTCGGCTTCGCATGGGCGATCTGACGGCACAGCTCGCTGCCGATGCTCCCGCCGCCGCCGGTGACCAGCACCACCTTGCCGGAAATATAGCCTACAATTTCATCCAGATTGACCTTGATGGGTTCCCGGCCCAGCAGGTCCTGCGGATCGACCTTGCGCAGCTTGCTGACGCTGACCTCTCCGTTGACCATCTGGAAAATGCCGGGAAGCATCTGTACCTCGCAGCCGGTGGTGGCACAGATGTCCAGAATTTCCTTCCGGGACTTTGCGGTACAGTTGGGGATGGCGAAGATAATCTTGCTGATCTTGTATTTTTTCACAGCCGTGGCAATGTCCTGACGGCCGCCCACAATGGGAACGCCGCACAGCTGCTTGTTCCACTTCACCGGGTTGTCGTCAATGACGCAGGACAGGTGATCCTGAATATGGTCGCTGTTGGTAAATTCCACAGCCAGCGCCCGTCCGGCGTCGCCCGCGCCGATAAGCATGACGTTTTTCACGCCGTTGGCATGGGTGATGTGGCTGATGCGCCGCTGCGCCGTCCGGAGCAGCCGGTAGGAGAACCGGATGGCCACGGTGCTGACGAAGCTGAACAGGAAGCCCACCACCATGCTGGAACGGGGCATCAGATTGCCGTCAAAGTGGAATACCAGCACGCCGATCACGCCCAGCACCACATAGGCACCAGTAATGCGGAACACCTCCGGCGTACTGACAAAGGCCCAGATGGAGTTGTACAGCCGGAAAATCCAGAATACCAGGAGCGTGATCACGCACCATGTGCCGATGGCGGACAGGAAGCCCTCCAGATGGACGGGGCGAATTTCGGCAAAGGAAAAATCATACCGGAACCACAGCCCCAGAAAGAAGGAGACGACAGTAGCAAGCACGTCCAGCATCATAATAAAAATGACCTTCGGCGCCATGCCCAGATTCAGTTTCATCGGCTTTCGGGAACCCATTTTGTTCACATCCTGTATTTCACCGCGGGCAGTTGTCCGCGGGTACTTTGTTTTGTCTGCATAGTTCATTTTATTATAACACAATATGTCGAATACAGCAAGGGAAAGTTTTGCCGTTACAACATCTCCAGAGGACCATTTTTGCATGCATAGAAAAATGGCGCAACCATAATAGGAAGGGCGCATCAAACAATTATCAGGCGCAGTGGGATCATGAACTGCATCTCTTGCCTCTCCCTTTGGGAGAGGTGGCTGATACTAGTTTTCAATAAAACGGTTAAAAACCGTTTTATTCGGCTGCTGTTTCAGCAGCCAGCGGCGTAGCCGCAAAAAAACGTAAGTCCATACATTTCTCGCCGCCACCGGCGGCCTGCGAAGGATTCGCAGGATAAAATGGTGTTAACCATTTTATCGAGAAATCGTATGAGCGAAGCGAAGACGGAGAGGGTAAGCAAGTCTGCAAGACCCTCTCAGTCACCTGCGGTGACAGCTCTCCCAGAGGGAGAGCCAAGGGGCCGTACCTCGTTAATAGCATGTTTGCACAAGAAATGGAGCGTATCTGCACCGATACGCTCCATTCACTGTTTTACGACCGCCCATGAAAGACCGCGTCGTTTCGACGTTTTACGCTTTGTCCTGGAAAAGGTTCTCGATGGCGCAGCGGGCGGCGTCCTGCTCTGCCTTTTTCTTGCTGCTGCCGATGCCCTTGCCTATGATCGCGCCGTTGAGGGAGACCTCCACGGAAAACTGCTTGTCGTGGTCGGGGCCGGACTGCCCCACCAGCTCATAAGCCAGCACCTGATTTTTCTTCTGCTGCACCAGCTCCTGCAGCTCGGTCTTGTAGTCCGCGTTGTGCAGCTTGGTCACCGGCACCTCCACCAGAATGAACGTCCTGACCACCTGTAACGCCGCGTCCAGTCCGCCGTCCAGGAAGCACGCGGCGATCACCGACTCCATGGCGTCCGCCAGAATGGAGTCCCGGCTCCGTCCGCCGCCCTGCTCCTCACCGTGGCCAAGGAGCAGATGGTTCCCAAGGCCGATGCGGTTGGCAGCACCCGCCAAGGTGGTCTCGCAGACCATATCCGCCCGCATCCGGGTCAGCTCGCCCTCCGGGCGGTTGGGGAAATTGCGGTAGAGATACTCCGCCACCAGCATTCCCAGCACGCTGTCCCCCAGAAATTCCAGCCGCTCGTTGCTGAGCAGGCTGTTGTGCCAGCGCTCGTTTGCGTAGGAGGAATGGGTCAGCGCATTCTGCAAAAGGGAAATATTCCGGAACCGGTAGCCGATGACGGCCTCCAAGTCCTTAATCATGCTCCGTCACCTTCTCTTTTTCAGCAGCCAGCCGCTGTAAATTTTCTTCCAGCTCCCCGGTGATATCCGACGCGGCCACATCTGCCGCCTGCTTTACTGCGTTGCGGAACGCCAGCACGTCGGAAGCGCCGTGGGCCTTGATGACCGGCTTGCGGATGCCAAGGAACGGCGTGCCGCCGATCTCCCGGTAGTCCAGCATCTTCATCAGGTCTTTGACCCCGGAGGCGCACAGAAGATAGCCCAGCTTGCTGAGCAGGTTTTTCTTGAACATTCTCTTCATCAGGCTGCCCATGAACATGGCAGTACCCTCGATGGTTTTGAGAAGCACGTTGCCGTTGAAGCCGTCGCAGACCACAACGTCCACCGCGCCCAGAGGCACGTCCCGGGCTTCCACATTGCCGACAAAGTTGACAAGCCCCTTCTCCCCCGCGTCTTTCAGCAGCGCATAGGCTTCCTTTTGCAGGGCGGTACCCTTGCTGTCCTCGGTGCCGATGTTCAGAAGACCGACTTTGGGATTCTCGATGCCCAGCTGCTTCTTCGCGTAGACAGAGCCGACCAGACCGAATTGCAGCAGGAATTCCGGCGTACACTCGGCATTCGCACCGCAGTCCACGATCACGGTCTTTCCCCCTGCCTTGTTGGGCATGGCGGGGCCCATGGCGGCACGGCGGATTCCCTTGACCCGCTTGACCAGCAGCGTCGCGCCGGTGAGCAGTGCGCCGGTGGAACCGGCGGACACGAACGCGTCGCCCAGCCCGTCCGCCAGCATCTTCAGGCCGATCACCATGGAAGAATTCTTCCGCTTGTGGATGATGGATGCGGGATCGTCATGCATGTCCACCACATCGTCGGCATTGGAGATCTCCATGCCTTCCGGCAGGTTGTCAATGCCGTGCTTCTTGAGAACCGCAAGGATATCCTCTCCCCGGCCTACCAGCACGATCTCGATACCGTAGGTCTTTGCCGCTTCCACAGCGCCTAAAACGGGAGCCTCGGGGGCATTGTCGCCGCCCATCGCGTCAAGAATGATCTTCAACCGTTCCACCTCTTTCTTTCAGATACCCTTCGCCACCAGCCTATCGATCACGTCCAGCGACCGCGCAGCAATGGCGAGATTTTTTTCTGCCTTCTTACGGATGCGCTTTTCCAGCGGTGCGATGATGCTGAAATTGATATTCATGGGCTGGAAATTTTCAATGCTTTCGTCGCTGACGTACTGCCCCAGCGCACCGATGGCGGTCTCCTTGGGAAAATCGGGAACTTCCCGTCCCTGTACCTTCGCCGCCATGGCCACCGCCGCCAGATACCCGGAGGCCGTGGATTCCACGTACCCCTCCACGCCGGTCATCTGCCCGGCAAAAGCCACCAGCGGGTTTCGGCGGTCTGCGTAATACTTATCCAGCAGCTTGGGGCTTTGCAGGAAGGTATTCTGGTGCATCACACCGTAGCGGACAAATTCCGCGTTTTCCAGACCGGGTATCATGGAGAATACCCGCTTCTGCTCGCCGAATTTCAGATGGGTCTGGAAGCCCACCAGATTGTACACGCTCTTGGCGGCGTTGTCCTGCCGCAGCTGCACCACGGCGTAAGGCTCATGGCCGGTGGCAGGATTTCTCAGCCCCACGGGCTTCATGGGGCCGTAGCGCAGGGTATCCACGCCTCGCCGCGCCATGACCTCCACGGGCATACAGCCCTCGAAGACGTTCTTGTCCTCAAAGCCATGCACCGGGGCTTCCTCGGCGTTTACCAACTCCCGGACGAAGGCTTCGTACTGCTCTTTGTTCATGGCGCAGTTGATGTAATCGGGCGTTCCCCGGTCGTACCGGGACTGCCACCACGCGAGATTCATGTCGATGGACTCCGCCGAAACCAGCGGTGCCGCTGCGTCAAAAAAGTGCAGATACCCGGTCTCCCCGAAGTAATGCCCGATGGCCTCGCTCAAAGCATCGGAAGTCAGCGGCCCTGTAGCCACGATCACCGGCCCCTCGGGGATTTCGGTGATTTCTTCGGAAATCACCGTGATATTGGGGTGATTCCGGATTTTCTCCGTAACCATCCGGGAAAAGCCGCCCCGGTCTACAGCCAGACAGCCGCCCGCCTCCACCCGGGTAGCATCAGCGCAGGCGAGGATCAGGCTGCCGCAGCGGCGCAGCTCCTCCTTGAGAAGCCCCACGGCGTTTTCCAGCCGGTCGCCCCGCAGGGAATTGGAGCAGACAAGCTCGGCAAAATCCTCGCTGTGGTGGGCGGGGGTCATCTTTTTGGGCTTCATTTCGTAAAGCGCCACTTCGATGCCCCGGTTTGCCAGCTGCCATGCCGCTTCGCTTCCGGCCAGCCCCGCGCCGATGACTTTTACCTTCATGCCTTGCTCTCCTTCTTAGAGGATGTTTTCGTCGTCTTCTTCGTTGTGGTCTTGGCGGCGGTCTTCTTCACCGCAGTCTTTTTCGCCGCAGTTTTCTTTGCTGCCGTCTTCTTTGCCGGGGCTTTTGCCGTCGTTTTCTTTGCCGCCGTCTTCTTCTCGGCAGACTTTTCCTCCGGGGTGGCCTCCCCGTCCTCGGCGGTCTTCTTTTTATAGTAGCCCCGCTGGTCTTCCGGGAGGAAGCGGGAGCATTTCTCGTTGATGCAGAAGGGCTTCATGCGCCCCTTGCCGGATTTCTTGAACAGGGTCTGACCGCACTCCGGGCAATCCTCAGCGGTGGGAACGTCCCATGTCATGAAGCCGCACTCCGCGCCCCGCTCGCAGGCGTAGTAGGCGTAGCCCTTCTTGGACTTGCGCTTGAGCAAGCCGCTGCCGCACTTGGGGCAGCGCCCCGGCATCCGCTCCACGAGGGGTTTGGTGTTCTTGCATTCCGGGTAGCCCGGGCAGGCCAGAAATTTTCCGAACCGGCCGGTTTTCACCACCATTTTCCGTCCGCACAGCTCGCAGACCTCGTCGGTCTCCTCCTCCGGCACCTTCAGATGAACGCCCTCCAGCGCCGTCTCCGCGTCAGACAGCTCCTTGCTGAAATCCTTGTAGAAATCCGCCAGCAAGTCCTTCCAGTTCTGCTTGCCCGTCTCCACATCGTCCAGACGGGACTCCATATTGGCGGTAAACTCCACATCGATGATATCGGTGAAGCGCTCCACCATCAGCCTAGTGACGACCTCGCCCAGGGGCGTGGGGGCAAGGCGCTTGTCCTGCTTGACTACGTACTCCCGGTCTTCAATGGTGGACACGGTAGCAGCGTAGGTGGAAGGACGTCCGACGCCCTTTTCCTCCATGGCCTTGACCAGCGTCGCCTCGGTATACCGGGCGGGGGGCTGGGTGAAATGCTGCTCCTTCTGGATGTTGGAGGGGAGCGTCTTCTCCCCCACCGCCAGATCCGGCAGCGGAGAGCCGACGGCCTCCTGCTCATCGTCCCGTCCTTCTTCGTAAACGGCAATGAAGCCGGCGAAGCGCAGGCTCTGGTGGCTGGCGCGGAACACATGCCCGGCGCACATGGTGTCGATGGACACGGTGTCATAAACGGCGCAGGCCATCTGCGTCGCGAGGAAACGGCTCCAGATGAGCTTGTAGAGCTTATACTGATCGGGGGTCAGACTGGTACGCACCCGTTCCGGCTCCAGTTCCACATGGGACGGCCGGATGGCTTCGTGGGCGTCCTGCGCCCCTGCCTTGGTCTTGAACACATGGTGCTGGCCGTAATAATACTCATTTCCGTAGCGGCTGCGGATAAACCCGGCGGCAGCGTCCATGGCCTCGTCGGAAAGCCGCAGAGAGTCGGTACGCATGTAGGTAATTAAACCGGTGGTACCTTCCCCTGCCACGTCCACGCCTTCATACAGCTGCTGGGCGACCATCATGGTTTTTTTCGGCGTGAAGCCCAGCTTCCGGGATGCCTCCTGCTGCAGGGTGGAGGTGGTGAAGGGCGGCGCGGAATAGCGCTTCTTCTCCGCCTTTTTGACGTTGGTAACGTCGAATTCCTTCCCGTCGATGTCGCCGATCACGGCAAGGGTATCAGCCTCATTCTCCAGCTCCCGCTTCTTTTCCTCGCCCCAGTAGTGGGCGACAAAGGCGCCGGGCTTGCCCATACGGTTCAATGTCACGTCCAGCGTCCAGTATTCCTTGGGCTGGAACGCGCGAATTTCGTTTTCCCGGTCAACCACCAGCCGGGTGGCGACGGACTGAACGCGGCCTGCGGACAGACCCCGCCGTATCTTCTTCCACAGCAGCGGGGAAAGCTCATAGCCCACGATCCTGTCCAGAATACGCCGCGCCTGCTGGGCGTCAACCAGATCATAGTCGATATCCCGGGGGTGGCGGATGGACTCCTTGACCACCTTCTGGGTGATCTCATTAAAGGTCACACGCTGCGCCTTCCCGTCGGGGAGGTTCAGCAGCTCTTTCAAATGCCACGAAATGGCCTCGCCCTCCCGGTCAGGGTCGGTTGCAAGGTACACGGTTTTTGCCTTTTCCGCATCGGTTTTCAGTTCCTTGATCAGGGATTCCTTGCCCCGGACGGGGATATAATGGGGCGTGAAATCATGCTCCAAGTCCACGCCCATGGTGCTTTTCGGCAGATCCCGGAGATGCCCCATGCTGGCCTTGACAACGTAATCGTCTCCTAAATATTTGCCAATGGTCTTTGCCTTGGAGGGGGACTCCACAATCACCAGATTTTCAGGTTTGCCCATGAATGAAAATTCTCCGTTTCGTTACTTCAGATTCAGCGGTTACGTCTCTCTATTTCCCGCTCAAAACAATGCGCTTGCCCGGCAGGCGCTTGATTATGCCCTTCAGTTCCAGCATGGTCAGGCTGGAAAGCAGCTTTCCGGTGGACAGGCCGGTTTCGGCGATCACATCGTCCACCAGCCGCTGCCCGCCGCTTAAGGCGTCCACAATGGTCTGCTCCTCCGGCGACAGCTTCGGCCTGACCGAGCCTACGTCACTATAAGGCGCGCAAGGCGTCTTGTCAATGCCCTGAGGGGCTAAATCTTTTTTAAGATTCTCATTTTTCCGGGGAAGACGCAGTTTCTGCGCCACTTTCAGCAGCGGTTTTTCCGCTTCTGCGGCCTTGCGCACCTCGTCCGGATAGGCCGTCTGGTGGGCAGGCGCGTCTTCCTTCCGAATCTTATCCGGAAAGAGGGCTTCGTATTCGCTCAGAACGTCCCAGCCGGAGGAAACCATGATCGCCCCGTCCCGCAGAAGCCGGTTGCTCCCCACAAAGGACGGCTGGTCGATGTTTCCCGGCACCGCGAACACGTCCCGCCCCTGCTCGGCGGCTAAGCGGGCGGTGATCAGCGCGCCGCTTTTCTCCGGCGCTTCCACAACCAGCACCCCGCAGCTCAGGCCGCTGATGATCCGGTTCCGCTTGGGAAACGTCCATTTTGCCGGCGGCGTCCCCGGCGCGAACTCGCTGAGAATGCAGCCGTATTCCTCCGTGTCCCGGAACAGCGCCCGGTTGGAAATGGGATAGACGATATCCGCGCCGCAGCCCAGCACACCCACCGCCGGTGCGCCAGCGGTCAGCGCTCCGGACATGGCCATGCCGTCGATGCCGTAGGCCATCCCGGATACCACAATGCCGCCGCAGCGGGCAATCTGATAGCCCATGCGTTTGGCGGTGGTCAGGCCGTAGGCCGACGCCTTCCGGGTGCCGACCACGCCGATCACCGGGCTTCCGTCAAAATCCGGCAGCCGCCCCTTATAATACAGCACAACGGGCGGGTCGGCAATGTTTTTGAGCCGTGCGGGATAAGCCGCATCCTGACAGGTCAGGATGTGGAGCTTTTCCCGGTCACAGGCTTCCAGAATTTCCTCCGCGGAGGTCAGATTTTTCTCCCGAAGGGCAGTCTTTGCGTCCTCGCTGAGACCGATGGCGTCAAACGCCCCGTCGTCGGCGAAGTAAATGTCCTCAGGATCCCGAAAATGCTGCAACAGTGCCATTTTGTCCCGGTCGTTCAGCCCGGGGCGATGGGCGAACCATATCCAGTGTACCAGCATTTTCTCACCTGTTTCTCTCTATACACTATATCTACTGTTTCATCTGCCACATGACGATGGCCGCCGCCACCGCCGCGTTCAGGGACTCACAGCGCTTATTCATGGGGATGATAAGCTCCCCGTCGGCGCTTTCCAGAATTTCCCGGCGCACGCCCTGCCCTTCGCTGCCAATGACCACCGCCATGCCGCGAAGGTCGGCATTCCGCAAATCCTTCGCCCGCTGACTCAGTGCCGTCACGGCCACAGGAATTCCGGCAACCCCGCAGGCGGCCTTTACCTCCGCCCAGTCCGCTTTCACCGGCTGGGTACGGAACACCGCGCCCATACTGGCGCGTACCGTCTTGGGGCTGTAGGGGTCGGCGCAGCCTTCCAGCAGCGTCACAGGAATGTCCAGCGCGTCCGCCGTGCGCAGAATGGTTCCAAGGTTTCCCGGGTCCTGAATGCCGTCCAGCAGCAGGCAGCCGGGTGTCGGCGCATATGTCTTCTTTTCCGGCAGGCGGCACAGGAACAACGCCCCCTGCGGGCTTTCCATGGGGGAGATGGAGGCCATCACATCCTCCGGCACACGGAAAAGCCGCACCGATTCCGGCACGTCCGCATGAACGCCGTCGGATAAGATCACCGTGTCCAGTCCCGGATACCAGCGGACGGCCTCCGCCAGAAGCTTGACCCCGTCGGCAGCGAACAGCCCCGCTTCCTCCCTTGCCTTCCGGGAAGAAAGCAGCTTTTTCACCTGCTGCAGAAGGGGATTTTTCCGGGAGGTGATCCTCTGCTCCGTCACAGCTTCTGCACCCTGCTGAGGGCGTAATTGTCCCCCAGAACCACCATCACGTCCCCCTCCTGAATCCGGTAATCCGCGGCGGGGGAAACGTTGGTCTTGTCCCCGTTTTCCACGGCGATGATGTTCACGCCCAGCTTCGCCCGGACGTTCAGCTCATTGATGCACTTGCCGATCCAGCTCTTGGGGGCGGGAACTTCCAGAATTCCGTAGTCCTCGGAAAGCTCAATGTAATCCAGCACATTGTGGGAGTACATGCTTCTCGCCAGCCGCTGGGCGTGCTCCTGCTCCGGAATGACCACCCGGTCAGCACCCAGCTTTTCCAGAACCAGCCGGTGGGTCTCGTCGTGGGCTTTGCAGACGATGTAGGGTGCGCCCAGCTCCTTTAAGTTCATGGTGATCAGCACGGAGGCCGCAAGATCGTCGCCGATGGCAATGACCGCGCAGTCAAAATTCCGCACGCCCAGCGCCCGCAGGACTTCCTTGTCCCGGGCGTCGCCCACCACCGCGTGGGTGACGTCGTTGGCAAGCTGCTGCACAAGGTCGTTGTGCACGTCCATGGCCAGCACCTCCGCCCCCAGCGTGCACAGCTGCCGCGCCAGAGAGCCGCCGAAACGGCCGAGACCGATGACAATGTAAGACTTCATAATTCTCTCCTTATCCGATCAGCAAATTGGTTTCCGCATAGCGGAACCGCTCCTCCGCCCGGTTTCCCGCCAGGAAGCCCAGGCTGATGGTCAGTACGCCGACCCGTCCGAAATACATATAAATAATGATCAGAATCTGCGCCGGGATACTTAAGGAAGCCGTACCGCCCGCGCTTAATCCCACGGTCGCCAACGCCGAAACCGCCTCATACACGGCGTCCGTAAAGCCCATGGGCGACGTGGCGCTGATGAAAATGCCGCCGAAAACGGCCAGTGCCAGCACGATAAAGGCAATGATCATGGCGTTCTGGGTCTGCTCGTCGGGGATCGTCCGCTTGAAGGCGCAGACCGTGCTTTTCCCTCTGGCTCTCGCCCAGATGGTCAGCACCAGCACCAGAAACGTCACGGTCTTGATGCCGCCGGCGGTGGAGCCGGATGAGCCGCCGATGAACATCAGCACGCTGGAAAAGGCCTTGCCGCTTTCCGTAAGCTTTGCCTGATCAATCGCCGCAAACCCCGCGGTGCGCAGTGTCGCGGACTGGAAAAAGCCGTTGAGCAGCTTTTCGCCCACAGTCATGCCGCCCAGCGTCTCCGGGTTGTTCCATTCCAGCAGACAGGTTCCCGCCCAGCCGACGGCAAGCAGCGCCGCCGTGATCAGCAGTACCAGCTTGGTGTACACGCTGAACTTGCGCAAGGAGCGCTTCCGGGCAATGTTCTCCCACACCAGAAAGCCCAGGCCGCCGATGATGATCAGCGCCGACAGCGTCAGAAGCACAACGGGGTCTGCGTTAAATTCTATCAGGCTCTGCCCGGGAGCGATGGCGCCGAAAATGTCAAAGCCCGCATTGCAGAACGCGGAAACAGAGTGAAAAATGCCCCAGCGCAGCGCTCTTGTAAACCCATACTCCGGCCAGAACCGAAGGGTCAGAATGATCGCCCCCACTGCCTCCACGGAAAAGCTTCCGGTAAGCACCAGCTTTTGCAGCCGCACCACGCCCTTGATATCGTTCACGCTCAGGGACTGGGCGATCATCAGCCGCTGCTGGAGGCCGATCTTCCTGCGCAGCAGAAAAATCAGCAGTGTCGCCACGGACATGAAGCCCAATCCGCCAATCTGAATCAGGCACAGAATCACAATCTGGCCAAAACCGCTCCACTGGCTCCAGGTATCGTACAGCACCAGTCCCGTCACGCAGGTGGCGGAGGTGGCCGTAAACAGCGCCGGGCGCAGCCCGCAGGACACCCCGTCCCGGGACGCGGCGGGCAGAGTCAGCAGCAGCGCCCCCAGGAGAATGATTGCGGCAAACATCAGTGCGACCATCTGGGTGGTATCGGTATGCTTGGGTCGGTGCTTCATCCAGAAGACCACCAGCTTTCCCCGCAGAGACATATTTGCGCTCCTTTCCGGCAGGCACACCCCGCCATCATACGTTTTCTCTATTATAGCAACTTTACATTCTTTTGCAAGTCTCAATTCATCCCAGCCGCCGCAAAATAGGCAATTTACATTTTCTCCCGTCTGTGCTATACTGGTCAAAAACTTGGAAAGGGGCAGATTTTATGAGTTATACAGAAAGCTGGTCAGGAAAGATCAACCGCAAGCTTCTAAAAAAGCTGCACATCATTGATGTCGCCGCCGGGCGGGAGAAAGCCGATCTGGTTCTGAAAAACGCCACCTATGTCAACGTGTTTTCCGGGGAGCTGGACACCGGCGACATTGCCGTGGCGGAGGGTCTGATCGTGGGCCTCGGCAGCTACGAAGGCCGGGACGAAGTGGACATGACCGGCAAGATCGTCTGCCCCGGCTTCATCGACGCCCACATCCATCTGGAATCCAGTCTGGTTTCCCCCGCGGAATTTGCCCGGGCAGTCATCCCCCACGGCACCACCACCGTCATCACCGACCCTCACGAGATCACCAATGTCATGGGCACCGACGGCATCGACTATATGCTCTGCGCCACGGAAGGGCTGCCGGTGGACACCCAGTTTATGATTCCCTCCTGCGTCCCGGCGTCGGCGCTGGACGAAAGCGGCGCGAATCTGGACTACCGGGATATCGACAGCTTTTTCGACCACCCCCGGGTGCTGGGTCTTGCGGAAATGATGAATTTCCCCGGCGTGATCTCCGCCGACTCCCCCACCGTTGCCAAGATCATTGCGTCTCAGGCGCACCACAAGAAGATCGACGGCCACGCCCCCGGTCTTTCCGGCACCGACCTGAACGCCTACATTGCCGCCGGTGTCTACTCCGACCACGAGTGCGCGGATATTGACGACGCCATGAAGAAGCTGAAGCTGGGTCAGTTCATCATGATCCGGGAGGGCACCGCCGCCCGGAATCTGGAGGCTCTGATGCCCCTGATCAAGTCCCAGAAATATTTCAGCCGCTGCATGTTCTGCACCGACGACAAGCATCCCAGCGATCTGCTGGAAAAGGGTCACATCGATTACATCTGCCGGGAAGCTGTCGCCATGGGTGCCGACCCCATCATGACCGTGCAGGTGGCCTGTCTCCACGCCGCCCGGTACTTTCTGCTGAATAACCGGGGCGCCATCGCCCCCGGATATCTTGCGGACTTCGCCATCGTGGAGGATTTGAAGGACTTCCACGTGGTGACGGTGTACAAGCGGGGCAAGCGGGTCTATCACGACGGCATCGTGGAGGACTTCCCCCTGCCCGAGATCCCGGAACACCTGAACAAGCGCGCCCACGACACCTTCCACCTGCCGGTGCTTTCTCCCGCGGACTTTGCCAACACCCGTCTGCGGGGCGTCATCGGCATGGTGCCGGGGCAGATCATCACCGAGGACGCAGGCTACGCCGCCGGTGTGGACGTGTCCAAGGACATTCTGAAAATGGCCGTTGTAGAGCGGCATAAAAATACCCGCCACATCGGCATCGGCTACCTCAAGGGCTACGGTCTGAAATCCGGCGCGGTGGCCACCTCCGTCGCCCATGACAGCCACAACATCATCTGCGTCGGCACAAATGACGAGGACATGGCCTTCGCCGTCAACCGCATTGCCCGGAACCGAGGCGGCATCGTGGTCGTGGAGAACGGGCAGGTGCTGGCCGAGCTTCCTCTGGAAATTGCCGGCATCATCAGCGGCAAGCCCCTGCGGGAGGTCAACACCCTTCTGGAAGACGCCAAGAAGGCCGCCCACGCTCTGGGCGTCGGCACGGACATCGACCCGTTCATGACGCTGTCCTTCATGAGCCTGCCCGTCATCCCCACCCTGCGCCTGACGACCCGGGGCGTGGTGGATGTGAACACCCAGCAGTACGTATGAGCGGCATAGACCTTTCTTTTGTCTCCGGCAAGGAAAAGTTCAATTACCGTGTCTGCGCCGTCATCATTTCGGAGGGCAAACTTCTTGCCATGCACGACGAGCGCTCCCCCTACTATTACCTCCCCGGCGGGAGGGTGCAGATGGGGGAAACGGCGGAAGCCGCCGTGGCGCGGGAGGTTCAGGAGGAACTGGAGATCACCCCGGAAATCATCCGTCCCCTGTGGCTGAATCAGGCATTTTTCACGGAGGATGTGGACGGCCTGCACTACCACGAGCTGTGCCTGTACTTCCTGATGGACATTTCCCACACGGACTTGCTGTCCAAAGGCGAAAAGTTTACCCTGCTGGAACGGCACCACACCCACGAATTTGAGTGGCTGCCCTTTGAACGGCTGGAACGGGAATATTTCTATCCCCTGTTCCTGAAAAAGGAAATTTTCCACCTGCCGGAAGCCCTCACCCTCCGCACGGAACTGGAATAAACGCAAAACGCCCTGTCCGCTTTTCAGCGGACAGGGCATTTGTTTTTGGGGAATTATTTCATCACCAGTTCGCCGTTTTCGGCGTCCACGGTGACGGTCTGACCCGGGGTAACGTCGCCCCGAAGCAGACGCTTGCTGAGCATGGTCTCCACCGTATGCTGCACATAGCGGCGCAGGGGACGGGCGCCGTACTGCGGGTCATAGGCCGCGTCCACAATGGCGGCCTTGGCCGCAGGCGTCAGCTCGCAGCGGATCTGCTGGTCAGCCAGACGGTCGTTGAGCTTGGCGATCTGCAGGTCGATGATCTTGGTCACATTCTCCTTGGTCAGGGGCTTGTAGAACACGATCTCGTCCAGACGGTTGAGGAATTCCGGCCGGAAGGTGCGGCGCAGCAGCGCGCGAACCTGTTCCTTTGCGCTTTCCTCAATGGTACCGTCGGCATTGATGCCGTTCAGGATATACTCAGAGCCGAGGTTGGAGGTCAGGATCAGAATGGTGTTCTTGAAGTCCACGGTTCTGCCCTGAGAATCGGTGATCCGGCCATCGTCCAGCACTTGCAGCAGGACGTTGAACACGTCGGGATGCGCCTTCTCCACCTCGTCGAACAGGACGACGGAGTAGGGCTTGCGGCGTACCGCTTCGGTCAGCTGGCCGCCTTCTTCATAGCCCACGTATCCGGGAGGCGCGCCAATCAGACGGGACACGGAGTATTTCTCCATGTATTCGGACATGTCGATACGCACCATGTTGTTCTCGTCGTCAAACAGCGCCTGCGCCAGCGCCTTGGCAAGCTCGGTCTTGCCCACGCCCGTGGGGCCGAGGAACAGGAACGAGCCGATGGGGCGGTTGGGGTCCTGAATGCCCGCGCGGCTGCGCTGAATGGCTTCCGTGACGGCCTGAACCGCTTCGTCCTGACCGACCACCCGCTTATGCAGGGTCTCGTCCAGGGTCAGCAGCTTCTCCCGCTCTCCCTGCACCAGCCGGGAAACGGGGATGCCCGTCCAGCGCTCTACGATCTTGGCGATTTCTTTGTCGGTAACTCTGTCCGAAAGGATGTTTTTCTCCTTGGTAACCTGAATGCGGCGTTCTTCTTCCGCCAGCTGATCCTGTGCTTCTTTCAGACGCCCATGTTCCAGCTTCGCACTCGTATCATAATCATAAACCTGCTCGGCAGCTTCCTTCTGACGGTTCAAATCTGCGATTTCTTCCCGCAGCTGCTGTATCCGGCCAATGGCGTTCTTTTCATTTTCCCACTGCGCTCTCATAGCATTACAGGTATCCCGCTTCTCGGCCAGTTCCTTTTGCAGCTCGGCAAGACGCGCCTTGGAAAGCTCGTCTTCCTCCTTCTTCAGCGCCGCTTCCTCGACCTCCATCTGGATGATCTTCCGATCCAGCGCGTCCAGCTCTGCCGGTTTGGTATCATTCTCCGTCCGGATCTGGGCACAGGCTTCATCGATCAGGTCGATAGCCTTGTCGGGCAGGAACCGGTCAGTGATATACCGGTGGGACAGGGTCGCGGCGGCGATGATGGCGGAATCCGCGATCTTCACGCCGTGGAACACCTCATAGCGCTCCTTCAATCCACGGAGAATGGCAATGGTGTCCTCCACCGTGGGTTCATCCACTTGCACCGGCTGGAACCGGCGCTCCAGCGCGGCGTCCTTTTCAATATACTGGCGGTACTCGTCCAGCGTCGTCGCGCCGATGCAGTGCAGCTCGCCCCGCGCCAGCATAGGCTTGAGCAGATTGCCCGCGTCCATGCTGCCCTCGGTTTTGCCTGCGCCCACAATGGTGTGCAGCTCATCGATGAACAGGATGATCTTGCCCTCGGACTTCTTCACCTCGTTCAGCACGGCTTTCAGCCGTTCCTCAAATTCGCCCCGGTACTTGGCGCCCGCGATCAGCGCGCCCATATCCAGAGAGAAAATGGTCTTGTCCTGCAGCTGTTTGGGGACGTCCTTCTTCACGATTCGCTGGGCAAGTCCCTCGGCAATGGCGGTTTTGCCAACGCCGGGTTCGCCGATGAGCACAGGGTTGTTCTTCGTCTTTCGGGACAGAATGCGGATGACGTTCCGGATTTCCTCGTCACGGCCGATCACCGGATCCATCTTCTGCTCTCTTGCCCGCTTGACCAGATCCGTGCCGTACTTTTCCAGCGCGTCGTAGGTTCCCTCCGGGTTGTCGGTGGTGACACGCTGATTGCCCCGGACTTCCTGCAAAGCCTTCAGAACACGCTCCTTTGTAATCTGATAGGTCTTGAACAGCTCCTTCACGCCGCCCCGGGCAGTTTCCAGAAGTCCAAGGAACAGATGCTCCACAGACACATACTCGTCCTTCATGGTCTGCGCCTGCTGCTCCGCCGCATTGAACGCGGCCTGTACGTCGGCGCTGACATAAAAGCTGTCCATTGCCTGACTTGTCCGCACGCCGGGAATCTTCCGCAGCTCGGCCTCCGCCGCCGCTTCCAGACTTTCCACCGTAACGTCCATCTTTTTCAGCAGCTGAGGGGTCAGACCGCCCTCCTGCCGCAGCAATGCCAGAAGCAGATGCACCTGCTCCATCTGCTGATGAGAATTCTGAACCGCCAGCTGCTGCGCGCTCTGGACGGCCTCAATCGATTTTTGGGTATAGTTATTGAAGTTCATCTACTTTACCTTCCTTTCGCTTTAGCACTCTCATCATTAGAGTGCTAATCCATTTGTCTTTACTATACCCCAATTTTAAAAAATGTCAAGGGTTGCATCCCACAAGCTACAAAAAATTCACATTTGTCATTCTGCACAAAAATACCATCCTCAATTTTACGTGCTTAATACTTATTTAATATTTGCGCACTTATTTTTTTAATAGCCCCCGGATATAATGAAAATGTACTCAATGATAATTTTCTTTTTCATTTTCTTACCTCTCTTTTTCTCTGAAAATCCCCGACTTGGTCTGGTCAACCAAAGTCGGGGATTTTTCATGCTTATTTTGCCAGCGCCCGGGTCTTGCAGAGCTTGTACAGCTCCTCCGCCGCCAGGCGGGCCTTCGCCACCGGGTAGCCTTCCTTGGGGAAGCAGTAATACAGGCACCGGTTGTCGCCGATGCAGATGGTGTCCGCGATCTCGTACCAGTAGTAGTCGGCGTACAGGCCGTAGGAGGCCGTGGGCTTCTGGGTGTAGCGGAGCTTCCCACCGCAGCCGGTGAGGGTGAAGCCCTCCCGGTCGTGGGTCAGATGCCCCTGCCCTACCTTATAAATGGCCTTGAAATCCACCATCATGGCAATGTCCACATCGATATCCAGCTTGTATGTTCCGTCCTCAAGCTCCCGGCGCACCTGCTCCCGCTCCCAGCGATACCAGTCGGGGATGTGGGCGAACTCCGTCTTTCCCTCCGACGCTGCCAGGTCGCCGATGGGGGTCAATTCCCAGTGCTTGCCGCAATGGCGGCAGGTCAGGCCGGTGCCTTTGCCCGTCAGCTCCCCCTCCGTGCCGCAATGGGGACATTTATACAGAATACGCTCCAGGCCGTCCGCCCGGAAACCGTCGGTGATCTGAATGCCGTTTTCCCTCTGCCAGCGGAACTGGTCGAAAGAGAAGGCTTTGTCCAGCCCGTCGGACAGCTCCTTGACGGATTTCTCCTTCAGATCCTCCCGGCTGTACAGCAGACGCACCTTCGCCGAAACGGGAACGCTCTTGCGCACCTGCAATTCATTGTACAACGGGTTGCGGCTGAAGGCGCCGAAAGTCTCGATCATCACCACAGGCACGTCCAGCTTTTTCAGCAGCACGCCCATTTTCCGGGGCAGCGCCGTGCAGGTGCCATCGAAGGAATAGCTGGCTTCCGGGTACATGAGAACGCTGCTTTTCAGGTCTTTCAGGCAGTAGACCATATCCTGCACCAGCGTCAGGTCGGTGACGAATTTCCGGGTGGGTACGCAGCCGATGGTGCGCATCGCCCATGCCATCAGGCCGCCCATGCCCACAAAGCCGTCGGATGTACAGATAATATTGTAGGGTCGGGGGTACAGAATGGCGCTCCCGATCTGCAAATCCAGAAAGCAGGAATGGTTCATGAGAATCAGGCACGGCTCGTTTTTACCGACCTTCTCCATTCCCTCGCTGGTGTAATGGAAGTGGGTTCCGGCCAGTCCCAGAATGGACAGCCCCCGCACAAGGGTGCGCCAGAAAATGCCGGGCCGGATGGGGTGCAGATGGGGATACTGGGGCAGCGCCATGACTTTTTCGTAGTCCAGTTCCTTCACGGTGGTTTTCATAGGGCGTCCTCCCGATTATGTTCTCCAAAAAATTATACCAGATGCTGTTCTCTCCGTCAACCAGCGGCTTTGCATGGCTGTATATTCATCTATGATGAATAATATGCACTCAGTTGCTGGAATAATTTAGGATGAATTCCCTGAATATTCACATATGCATGTTAAACTTGCGGGTTTTTGTAGTATTTATATTACATACGGCCTTATTTCCTCTTCATTGTTGTATATTCATCCTATTGACGATGAATAAAATACGCGCTATAATGCACTCATCAATCACCTCCCAGCTACGGGAGGTCAAAAATGAAAAGGAGAGTAAAATTATGAAAAAGGTATTTGCACTTGCGCTGACCGTTCTGATGGTCATGTCCATGTTCGCCGGCTGCGGCAGCAGCAACACCACCGAGACCACCACCGCCACCGAGGCTCCCGCCGCCACCGCCGCTGAGACCACGGCCGCTGCGACCACAGCTGCCGAGACCGCCGCTGCCGAACTGAAGACCGTCGAGTCCGGCAAGCTGATCATGTCCACCAACGCCGCCTTCCCTCCCTATGAGATGGTCGCCGATGACGGCAGCTACGAGGGCATCGATGTTGAGGTCGCCGGCGCGATCGCCGAGAAGCTGGGTCTGGAGCTGGTCGTGGACGATATGGACTTCGACGCTGCTCTGCTGGCCGTTCAGCAGAACAAGTCCGACATCGTCATGGCCGGTGTCACCGTCACCGAAGACCGGCAGCTGGTCATGAACTTCTCCGACAGCTACGCCACCGGCGTGCAGGTGGTCATCGTCAAGGAAGGCTCCGATGTGACTCTGGACAATCTGGGCGAGAAGATGATCGGCACCCAGCGTGGTACCACCGGTTACATTTACACCTCCGATGATTACGGCGACGATCATGTCACCGCCTATGACAACGGCGCCTCCGCCGTGCAGGCTCTGATCAACGGTCAGGTTGACTGCGTGGTCATCGACTCCGCTCCTGCTGAGGCTTTTGTTGCCGCCAACGCCGGTCTGACCATTCTGGACACCGAGTACGTCACCGAGAGCTACGCCATCGGCGTGAACAAGGACAACACCGCATTGCTCGACGCCATCAACCAGGCGCTGGCCGAGCTGACCGCCGACGGCACCGTCCAGTCCATCGTTGACAAGTACATCTCCGCTGAATAATCCAATCGCTTAGCCAGGGGCGGCTCAAGCCGCCCTTGGCACGGTTGTACCCGGAAAACCGACCTTCGCGCTGGGAAGGCCGATTTTCTGCGTATAACACGATACCGCGCAATATTAAATGAGAAGGTGAAGCTGTGGAACTTTACGAACTTTGGAAACCCCTGATGCGGGACGGCACCGCATCCTTCTGGCAGGAATTCTACGTCAAATTCTATCAGGCATTTATCGAAGGAAGCCGCTGGAAGCAGTACCTGAACGGCGTCGGCACCACCCTGCTGGTCACGGCCATGGCGCTGACACTGGGCATTCTCCTCGGCATTGTGGTGGCCGTGATCCGGACCGCCCACGACCAGCAGCGGACAGGGCACAAGAACCCCATTCTCGGCCTGTTCAACGGTATCTGCAAGGTATACGTCACCGTCATCCGCGGCACGCCCATGATGGTGCAGCTGCTGATCATGGGCTTCGTTATCTTCTCCTTCTCTCGGAACTACACCATGGTGGGTGCGCTGACGCTGGGCATCAACTCCGGCGCTTACGTCTCCGAGATCATCCGGGGCGGTCTCATGTCCCTTGACCCCGGTCAGGCCGAAGCGGGACGGAGCCTTGGCCTCGGCTACATCGACACCATGCGTCTGATCGTCATTCCGCAGGCATTCAAGGCCATTCTCCCCGCCCTCGGCAACGAGTTCATCATGCTGCTGAAGGACACCTCCCTCATCACCGTCATCGGCGGCAAGGAAATGGTCTACGCCGCTCAGGCCATCTACGGCCGAACCTACGAGCAGATGTTCCCCCTCATCGGCATCGCCTGTATCTATCTGCTGCTGGTCATGGTATTCAGCTGGCTGCAAAGTTTACTGGAAAGGAGGCTGCGTCAAAGTGATAGACGTTAAGCATCTGAGCAAATCCTTCGGCGACCATCTGGTTCTCAAGGACATTTCCGAACACATTTACCCCGGGGACAAAATGGTCATCATCGGCCCCTCCGGTTCCGGCAAGTCCACGTTCCTGCGCAGTCTGAACCTGCTGGAAGAACCCACCTCCGGCACCATCACCTTTGACGGCGAGGTCATCACCGACCCAAAGACGGACATCGACGTGGTCCGTCGGAAAATGGGCATGGTGTTCCAGCACTTCAACCTCTTCCCCAACATGACCATCCGCAAGAACATCACCCTCGCCCCCGTGCGCACCGGCTTGATGACGCAGGCGGAAGCGGACGACAAGGCCACCCAGCTGCTGCGCCGGGTCAGTCTGGAAGAAAAGGCGGACGCCTACCCCAACCAGCTCTCCGGCGGCCAGAAGCAGCGTATTGCCATCGTCCGGGCGCTGGCCATGAACCCCAAGGTCATGCTTTTTGACGAACCCACCTCCGCTCTCGACCCGGAAATGGTCGGCGAGGTTCTGGCCGTCATGAAGGAGCTGGCAGAGACCGGCATGACCATGGTGGTCGTCACCCACGAGATGGGCTTTGCCCGTGAGGTCGGCAACCGGGTGCTGTTCATGGACGACGGAAAGGTTCTGGAACAGGGCTCCCCTGCCCAGCTTTTCGGCAATCCCCAGAATCCCCGTCTGCAGGATTTTCTTTCCAAAGTTCTGTAATTTCATAATATCCCAGCCTTTCAGGCTGGGATATTTTTTGCCCAAGTACTTGACAAATCTGTTATATCTGTATATACTGCACATATACAGTTGTAACAGAAGTGAGGTGCCAAAGTGACCGTATTGATCGACAACAAAAGCAGTCTTCCCATTTACGACCAGATCTACTCCCAGATCAAAGCACAGATCATCAGCGGCGAGCTTCAGGAACACGAAGCCCTGCCCTCCATCCGGAGTCTCGCCAAGGATCTGCGCATCAGCGTCATCACCACCAAGCGTGCCTACGACGAGCTGGAAAAAGAGGGCTTCATCTACACCATCGCCGCCAAGGGCTGCTTCGTGGCTCCCAAAAACGTGGAGCTGCTCCGGGAGGAAACCCTGAAAAACATCGAAAACTACATTGACCAGATCGTCCGCCTTTCCCAGTCCGTCGGCCTGAGTGAGCAGGAAGTTCTGGATATGGTCAAATTTGCCATGGAGGATTGAACATGAACGCATTGGAAATACGGGATTTAACCAAGCACTACACCGGTTTTTCCCTGAATCATCTGAACCTGACCCTGCCCTGGGGCTGCATTATGGGGCTTGTGGGCGAAAACGGTGCGGGAAAAAGCACCACCATCAAGCTGATTCTCAACACCATTTCCCGGGACGGCGGCACCGTCACCATTTTAGACCATGACAACCGGGAAAACCTGTGCCTTTCCAAAGAGGAAATCGGCGTTGTGCTGGACGAGGTGGGCATCTCCGCCTGTCTCACCGCCCGGCAGGTAGGCAAGATCATGCTGGGCATTTACCGCAGCTGGGACGAAGCGGTCTTTTCCGACTATCTGACCCGGCTGGCCGTTCCCGCGGATAAGAAATTCAAAGATTTTTCCCGGGGCATGAAAATGAAGCTGGGCATTGCCGTCGCCCTGTCCCACCACCCCCGGCTTCTGATTCTGGACGAGGCCACCAGCGGTCTTGACCCGGTCGTCCGGGACGAGGTCATGGACATTTTCAACGAATTCACCCGGGACGAGAATCACGCCATTCTGATCTCCTCCCACATTGTCAGCGACTTGGAAAAGATCTGCGACTACATTGCCTTCCTGCACAAAGGCAAGCTGATCCTCTGCGAAGAAAAAGACCGGCTGAAGGAGGAATACGGGGTTCTTCACTGCACCGTTCAGGACGCGGCGGCCATTCCCGCTTCCGCCATCGTCGGCAAGCGGGTGTCACCCCTCGGCTGCGAGCTTCTGGTGAAGCGGTCTGGCGTTCCCGGGAATCCCACGTTCAGCCCGGTAGACATTGAGCAGCTGTTCATTTTCATGGCAAAGGAGGAACACTGATATGAGAGGCTTGCTTCGGAAGGATTTTTACCTGCTTTGGAGTTACTGCCGGCTGATGCCCCTGTTTTTGCTGGCGTTTATTATCTTTTCCGCCTTTTCTTCGGACGGGCAGTCGCCCTTTTTCATCTACTATCCCTGCATTCTCAGCAGCGTCCTGCCGGTGAACCTGCTGGCCTATGACGATGCAGAGCACTGGCTCACCTACTGCGACACCCTCCCGGTGACCCGGCGGCAATACGTCTCCGGAAAATATATCATGAGCCTGATCTGCGCCGGTACCATTTTCCTGCTGTCCGCAGTTGCCGCCGTCGTCCGGCTCTGCCGGAGCGGTGCGTTCAATCCGGCCGACCTGACTGACCAGCTGGCAGTGCTTGCCATGATCTCCCTGCTGTCCTCCGCGCTGACCATGCCGCCGCTGTTCAAATTCGGCGCGCAGAAGGGGCGCATCGTCTTCCTTGGCGTCATTGGCATTTTCTGCGGCCTCGCCGCCATTCTGGAGACACCGGACTTATCCGGTGTCTCCCTCCCCATTGCACTGTTTCCGATTCTGGCAATGGTCATCTTCGCCGCCTCTTGGATGCTCTCCGTCCGGTTTTATGAGAAACGGGAAATCTGAAACTATAAAAGCACATCGGCCATCCAAATGGACGGCCGATGTGTTTTTTTGCTGTTCTTTATTCCCCGTACCCCATGGGATTCTTTGACTGCCAGTTCCAGGAGTCACGGCACATGTCTTCCAGATTCTTTTCCGCCTTCCAGCCAAGGACGCGCTCGCTCTTGGCCGGGTCTGCGTAGCAGGTGGGCAGGTCGCCGGGACGGCGGCCGACGATCTGGTACGGGACCTTGACACCATTGGCCTTCTCAAAGGCGTGAACCATGTCCAGCACGCTGTAGCCGATTCCGGTGCCCAGATTGAACACCTCGCAGCCCAGACCGGAAACGACGTATTTCACCGCCGCCACGTGTCCCTTGGCAAGATCGACCACATGGATGTAGTCCCGGACGCCGGTGCCGTCGGGGGTAGGATAGTCGTTGCCGTAGATGCTGAGCTTCTCCCGGCGGCCGATGGCCACCTGAGTGATGTAAGGCATCAGGTTGTTGGGAATGCCCCGGGGGTCTTCGCCGATCATGCCGCTTTCGTGAGCGCCGATGGGGTTGAAGTAGCGCAGAAGCACGACGCTCCACTCCTTGTCGGCGAAAGCAATGCCGGAGAGTATCTGCTCGGTCATGTACTTTGTCCAGCCGTAGGGGTTGGTGCAGCTGCCGGTGCGGCTGGTTTCCCGCAGGGGCATCTCGTTGTCGCCGGAGTAGACGGTAGCAGAGGACGAGAAAATGATCTTCTTGCAGCCCACGTCCGTCATGACCTTGGTCAGAACCAGCGTGGTATTGAGGTTATTGTCGTAGTAACGCCAAGGCTGGGCGACGGATTCTCCCACGGCCTTCAGGCCCGCGAAGTGGATGACGGCGGAAATTTCATTTTCCGCGAAAATTTTCCGCAGGAGCGCCTCGTCCCGGACGTCTCCCTCGTAGAATTTGACCTTCCTGCCGGTAATGGCCTCCACCCGCTTCAGGCTCTTGGGGTTGGCGTTGCACAGGTTGTCGATGACCGTCACATCGTATCCGCTGTTGAGAAGTTCAACGCAGGTATGGGAGCCGATGTATCCGGCGCCGCCGGTGACCAGAATGTTCATTGTGGTATCCTCCTTTATACTGCGCAAAAGCGCGTTATCTGCATCTGACGCCGTTACCGATTGAGGAAACGGCTGGTTTCAGGACACATTATAGCGTGCTCTGTCAAAAATGCAATCCTAAAAAACAAGTCTTATTTTCCATATTTTGCGACCACTGCCGCCATGGCGTCAAACTGCTCCTCCATGTCCTTCACCAGCTTCATCTGGGTGCGGGCACGGTCTAAGTTCTGCCGGGGACGGCTGATATCATGGAAGTAATGGTCGCCATCTAAGTAATCCGTCAGGAAGCGGATGCCGCATTCCAGCGTCATCAGCCGGGCGCCCCAGGGCAGATATTCCAGCTCCGCAGGCGTCAGGCTGCCCCGCGCCCCCTCCAGAAAGCTCCGGGTGAACACCTCGTATAGCTGAATGTCAAAATTGACTTTGGACAAGTCCTGTTCATCCTCCAGACAGTGGTTCGCGCCGAAGCGGATGGAGTCGCCGAAATCGTTGATGGAGAGGCCCGGCATGGTGGTGTCCAGATCGATGACACAGATGCCCTCGTGGGTGTCCCGGTCGATCAGGATGTTGTTCAGCTTCGTGTCGTTGTGGGTGACCCGCAGGGGAAGCTTCCCTTCCCGCAGCGCCCGCAGAGCAACGCCGCAGTCTTCTTTCCGCGCCAGAAAGAATTGGATTTCCGCGGATACCCCTTTCGCCCGGTTCAGCTTATCGGCTTCCAGGGCAGCGAGAAACTGGTTGAAGCGGTCTTCGGTGTCGTGGAAATGGGGAATGGTCTCGTGAAGTGTCTGGGCGGGATAATCCCGGAGCATGTACTGGAACCGTCCGAACGCCCGTCCTGACGCCGCAAACAGTTCCGGCGTAGCCAGCTGGTAGCAGTCGGCGTTTTCGATAAAGGGCATCAGCCGCCACACCCTGCCCCGGTTGTCGGTCACAAAATCCGCGCCGTCTCTGGTTTTCACCAGGCTCAGCGTCTCCCGGGAGGGGTCGCCGCCCTCGGCAAGAATCTCTCTGCGCAGATAGGACGTAATGCCCACAAAATTCTCCATCACTTCCTCAGGATGGGGAAACGCGGCCTGGGACAGCCCCTGCAATATCAATTGGACAGTGCCGCCCTCTGGGGTACGGCACGATACGCAGAAGGTATCGTTGATGTGCCCCTTGCCGTGGCGGGCAATGTCCAGAATCGTACCCGGCAGCTCGTAGGCCGCCAGAATCTGTGAAATAACGGAATCCCCTTCGGGTGCAGAAATCGTGTTCATTTTCAGTATCCTCCAATACAAACGTTGTTATTTCCCGCTCTGTTCGTTTACCCATGCCACCGCCGTCTGGGCAAACGCTTCGACCACAGGCAGAGGCTTCCCCTCCGGGATGGCCAAGGCGATCGTTCGGCTTGCCCGGGGCTTCAGCGGACGAACCGCCAGATTCTGTGTCCGTCCCTGAATGAGCAGCTGGGGAACGATGGAAATGCCCAGCCCCTGCTCCACCATGGCCAGAATGGCGTAGTCGTCCTTGGTGGTAAATTTGATGTTCGGGCGCACACCGGCATTATCCAGCGCCCGGTGGATATCGTGAGCTGAGCTTTGCAGCAGACTGATAAAGGGGTCCTCTCCCAGCTTCTGAATGGGGATCTCGTCCAGCTGTGCCAGCCGGTGGTTCTTCGGCATGATCGCCACCAGTGGGTCCTGCGTCAGCGGGATGGTTCGCATCCCTTCGGGGGCAGGCAGGGTCACAAAGCCCAGATCGACCTCCCCCTCCCGAAGCCACTGCTCCATGTCGTGGTCGTCGCCGTTGAACATTTTCAGCTCGGCCTGGGGGTGAGCACTCTGGACTGTCCGGATCATCCC